>NODE-817-length-10803-cov-4.85653_pt1 | contig 10803 bp, 3 predicted proteins | sample MGYA00139097_ERZ477577 | MGnify/ENA metagenome assembly ERZ477577 | reverse complement strand
CGGTAACATAACTAATGCACCGAATGGCTCATGGTCGAGTGGTGAAACTGACGTAATGAACGTTACAGGATTATCCGCTGGAAATTACACGGTAACAATAACAGACGCCTCTAATTGCACAACGTTTGCAACTTTCGATATTACTGAAACGGATTTATTAACACTAGGAATCGTACCAACTAATATTTCTTGTCACGGAGCTCAGGATGGAACCATCGATCTTACAGTTTCAGGCGGAACATTTCCTTACTCATACCAATGGACTTCAAGCGGTTCATATATTGCAAGTCATGAGGATTTAACAAATCTTGCGCCTGGAACGTATTCTATTCTTGTTTCAGATGCGAATAAATGTTCAGCAATTGGAAGTATAGGCATTACTGAACCAAATGAACTTTTGGCTACTTACACATACGATGACGTATTGTGTGCTGGAGACGGAAATGGTTCAATTGACGTAACAGTAAGCGGTGGAACATTACCTTACGGTTATAACTGGACTGGCCCAGCAGGATATACAAACTCAACAGAAGATATCTCAGCATTGAACGTAGGATTATACGAACTCGAGGTAACGGACGGAAGCGGATGTACACTTGCCACTACTATGCAGGGATACATCAACGAGCCTGACACGGTGCTTATCTACAGCTATACAGTTCCATGTCCTGCGCCTGGAGATAACAACGTAGTTGTAACGATTGACTCCCTTTCAGGAGGAGCCGGACAACCTTATCAGGTTTCTTTTGACGGTGGTTCTACCTACCTCGCTGAAGGAGTGTATTCAACAAGTCTTGCTATTGGAGCAACTTATACCGCGGTTGCCATGGACAGCAACGGATGTAACACGGAAGCAAACACAATGATCACTATCGATCCAGCAGTCCTAATTACAGATGTAACATTTACCCCATGTATTGCTGTTGGAACGACAAACATCAATATTACAGTTACACCAACAGGTGGTGACGGCGGACCTTACGAGGTGTCGACAGATGGAGGCGCTACCTTCACCGCGGCAGGAACTTATAGTGTCAGCGTATTGGTTGGTTCAAATTACAATGTTGTAATTCGCGATGGTAAAGGGTGTGAGTCTGTTGTCTTCCCGATAACAATTCCTTCACCACTCGATGCTACGGCAGTACTTACGGCAGAAGCAACATGTCCGGGAGCAGCCGACGGGAGCATTGATTTAACAATCATCGGAGGAACGAATCCATACACAATTACATGGACAGGACCTGCAGCCTACTCTTCTTCTACTGAAGACATTTCAGGACTGGTAGCTGGCGTATACAATGTTACAGTAACTGACGACAGTTCATGTATTGTGAATACATCTATAACAGTTACCACAACGCCAGATATTACCCCACCAGTAATCACATCATGTGGAACAGGAAACCAAAATATAGTGTCAGACATAGGTGTTTGCACATACACTGTTTCAGGAACAGCATGGGATGTGACAGCAACAGACGATTGTATGGTTGCAAGCATCATATACACTTTAAACGGAGCAACGACGGGGACAGGAACATCACTGAACGGTGTTGTATTCAATCTTGGAACGACAACAGTACTCTGGACGGTGACTGACGGTTCGGGAAATATTTCAACATGTACATTTGATGTAGAAGTAACAGACAACCAACTTCCAGCTATCTCCTCTTGTGGGGCGACTGGAACACAAAACGTTATCACAGACTTTGGTGTGTGTACCTACACTGTATCAGGAACAGGGTGGGATGCTACTGCGACCGACAACTGTACCGTTAGCACACTCGAATACACACTTTCAGGAGCAACCACAGGAACAGGGACATCCCTCAACGGTGTTGCCTTTAATCTTGGAACGACAACTATTCTCTGGACAGTAACTGATGATTCAGGAAATACATCATCATGTACATTTGATGTAGTTGTAACAGACAATCAGCTACCAGCTATCGCGTCCTGTGGAGGAAGCGGAACACAGAATGTAATAACAGACCTTGGTGTTTGTACATACACTGTATCAGGAACAGCGTGGGATGCGACAGCAACGGACAACTGTACGGTTAGCACAATAGAATATACACTTTCAGGAGCAACGACAGGAACAGGGATCACCCTCAACGGTGTTACTTTCAACCTTGGAACAACAGTGGTTCTCTGGACAGTAACTGACGCCTCGGGAAACACATCCACATGTACATTCGATGTGATCGTTACTGACGATCAGCTACCTGCAATCTCTTCATGCGGAGCAACAGGGACACAAAGCGTTGCCACTGACTTCGGAGTATGTACATTCACAAACGTTGGAATTGGTTGGGATGCAACTGCAACAGACAACTGTACAGTGAGCACGATTGAATATACCCTCTCAGGAGCAACATCAGGAACAGGTACAACACTTAACGGAGCTGTGTTTAATATTGGAACAACAACCGTTCTCTGGACAGTAACGGATGGGGCTGGAAACATTTCTACATGTACATTCGATGTTGAGGTAACTGACGATCAACTACCGGTTATCTCTTCATGTGGAGGATTAGGTACAGAAAACGTAACAATAGATCCAGGAGCATGTTCTTACACTGTATCTGGAACTGAATGGGATGCAACAGTATCTGACAACTGTACAATTAGTAGTGTTGTTTACACCTTGAGTGGAGCAACGATCGGAACGGGAACATCATTGAACGGTGTTGCCTTTAACCTTGGAACAACAACTGTTCTTTGGACAGTAATGGACGCTTCAGGGAATATTTCCACATGTACTTTTGATGTAATAGTAACAGACAACGAACTTCCTGCCATCTCCTCTTGTGGAGCAATCGGAACACAAAATGTAGTAACTGACCTAGGCGCTTGTTCATACACTGTATCAGGCACAGGGTGGGACGCAACAGCAACAGACAACTGTACAGTGAGCAGCATTGTTTACTCTCTCACAGGAGCAACGACAGGAACAGGAATAACGCTCAACGGAGTTACCTTCAATATTGGAACAACTACGGTTTTGTGGATAGTAACTGATGGAGTTGGAAACACATCCACATGTGCATTTGATGTGGTTGTTATTGATAATCAATTACCAGCGATCACATCATGTGGAGCAACTGGGACGCAAAACGTAATAACCGATAACGGAGCATGCACCTTTACACAAACTGGAACAGTATGGGACGCTACGGCAACTGACAACTGTACAGTAAGTACGATTGTTTACACATTGAGCGGTGCAACTACAGGAACAGGGACGACACTCAATGGAGTTGCCTTCAACATCGGAACAACAACGGTTCTTTGGACGGTAACGGATGCATCAGGGAATACAGAAACATGTACTTTTGATGTAGTGGCTACGGATACACAGCTACCGGGAATCACTTCATGCGGACCTTCTGGTAACCAAACTGTGAATGCCGACTTCGGGACATGTACCTATACCTATTCAGGGACTGGTTGGGATGCACTGGCAACAGACAATTGTACGGTAAGTTCTATCGTTTATACGCTCTCAGGAGCAACTACAGGAACAGGAACATCAATGAACGGTGTCATCTTTAACCTTGGAACAACAACAGTTCTGTGGACGGTTACTGACGGTTCTGGAAATACATCAACATGTTCATTCCTAGTAACAGTTATTGACGATCAACTTCCTGCTATCACTTCATGTGGTGCGGCAGGAACACAGAACGTAAGCACTGACACTGGAGTTTGTTCATACACACAAACAGGAACAGGATGGGATGCGACTGCAACAGACAACTGTACAGTAAGTAGCGTAGCATACACTTTAACAGGAGCAACAACAGGAAGTGGAACAAGCCTTAACGGAGTAACCTTCGCACAGGGAACAACAACAGTTCTTTGGACAGCGACTGACGGTTCAGGAAATCTAGTAACATGTACATTTGATGTTATTATTAGCGACAACGAAGTGCCGGTTATTTCCAATTGTATTAACGATATGACGGTAAATAACGACATTGGAAGTTGTGGAGCGACGGTTAACTGGACACCACCAACGTACACAGACAACTGTGGAGCAACAATGACTTCCACACACAATCCAGGAGATTACTTCGCGATTGGAACTACAACGGTAACGTATACAGTGTCGGACAACGCTGGAAACGTGAGTACATGTATCTTCACGGTAACAGTCAACGACAGCGAATTACCTGCACTTACTTGTCATCCAAACGTACAAAGTTGTGATTCACTCGTAACATTTAGTGATGCTACAGCTACCGATAACTGCGGCATCCAAAGCATCACACAGATTGCAGGATTGCCAAGCGGATCATATTTCCCGGTTGGAACAACAACTGTGACTTACGAAGCAATCGATGTGAATGGAAATGCGAACACATGCTCGTTTGACGTAACAATCTACCCTACTCCGATTTTGAACACTGTATCAACGGATGTTTCATGTAACGCATTCGGAGACGGAAGTATCGATCTTACAGTAACAAATGGCACTGTACCGTACACATATGTATGGTCAAACTCAGCTACAACAGAAGATCTCAATAACCTACAACCTGGTATTTACGGTGTAACAGTAACAGATGCAAACCTGTGTTCTGCCCAGATATCAGATACAATTGCAGAACCAGATCAACTGTTTATAACGAAGGAAGTATCGCATGTAAATTGTTACGGTGGAAATGATGGTGAAATAGACATCACGGTTGTTGGAGGTATTCTTCCTTACACGTACAATTGGAGCAATTCAGCTACAACTGAAGACCTCAATGGTCTGACAGCAGGAAACTACTCTGTAACGGTGACAGACGCCAATGGATGTACAGTCTTTACAGATGCTGATATCACGCAGCCGGATTCTATGACTATCCAGTCTGTCGTAACCAACGCAACATGTAACGCAGCTAATGGATCAGTACAGACACAAGTTACGGGTGGTGTTAGTCCATACGATTATTCATGGTCGAATGGCAGCACAACCGCTAATCTTACGAATGTTATTGGAGGAACTTACACCTTGACTGTAACAGATGCAAACGGATGTGTTAAGACACTTACAGGGGTGGTTGAAACAACCTCCAATATCTCTGCATATGTTCATGTAACCGATGCACTTTGTTACGGAGACGACAATGGGTCTGCCCTTGCCATTGTTGAAACTGGAAATGCTCCATACAATTACGTTTGGACAAATGGTGACACAACAAGCCTAAGCGAAGGATTAATTGCTGGAAACTATTCAGTAACAATCACTGACTATTTCGGGTGTGAGATTACAGTTGATTTCGAAGTCTTCGAACCCGATTCACTCTGGTTAGAACTCTACAGTAATGAGCCTATTGCGGGTTATAACGTAAGTCTAAACGGAGGGTCTGACGGTTCGGTTCAATCAACCGTTGGTGGTGGAACACCTGAGTATTCATACTTTTGGATAAGCGGTGACAATCCTTCATTCTCCAATACGAATGCAGATCTTTCAGGCGTGCCAGCCGGAGCATATACACTTACCGTAACAGACGCTAACGGATGTTCAGTGATTGCTGGAATCAGATTGTTAGAGCCAGGAGAACTGACAATGCCAGAAGGTGTTTCACCTAACGGCGATGGCGACAACGACTTCTTTGTGGTAAGAGGCCTAGACGCCTATCCCGACAACGACATTACCATTTATAATAGATGGGGTAACGTCGTGTTTGATCGTAATGGATATTCCAACGACTGGCAAGGAGAAAATATGAAAGGTGAGCCCCTTCCAGATGGGACCTACTTCGTGGTTCTAAATGCACATTCGACAGGAAATACTAAAACACTAACAGGTTACATCGATTTAAGAAGAAGTCGTTAATTGATAATTAATTGAAACTACTGAAGCATGAAAAATATATTCAAAATAGCAATCGTCCTTGTAGCATCGACGTTTAGCGCAAATGCACAGCAAGACCCTATGGTAACCCAGTATATGTTCAATGGACTGTATTTAAATCCTGCTTATGCTGGATCACACGAGTACTGGTCATCGACATTAAGTTACAGAACACAATGGGTTGGTGCTCAATTCAAAGGCGCTCCACAAACAGCAATACTTGCTGTTGACGGACCGATCAACTCTAAAAACATGGGATTAGGATTTGTAGTATCTCACGACAGAATTGGAGTAACAAATACTAGTTCATTTATGGCAAACTATGCCTATCAATTGAAACTCAATGAAAAGTCCAAATTGGCATTTGGTATTAATGCAGGTGTGACTCAATTCAATTCTCGACTGACAGATGTCACAGTCTGGGATGAACAAGATCAAGTCTACGCTAATAATTTGAATAAAACTCTTCCTAGGATAGGATTGGGAGTTTATTACTTCAGTGAACGACACTACATAGGCCTGTCGGTCCCTACTGTTTTAGCATATGAAGATGGAAGTGCATTCTCAATGGATTTGTCAAAAGCAAGTTTTCTTCGCAGGCATTATTTGTTAACGGGTGGGGTTGTATTCAACGTATCTGAGAATGTGAAGTTTAAGCCATCTGTTCTAATGAAGTACGTACATAATGCTCCATTAGAAGGCGATATTAATTTCAGTGCTGTCTTCAAAGATGCCTTTTGGGTCGGCGCTACCTATAGAACAGGAGATGCAGTAGCACTCGTTCTCGAATACCAGTCAAATAAATATTTTAGAATTGGTTATTCATATGACATCACTGTTTCTGGTCTTAGGGGTTATCAAAATGGCTCACATGAAATCATGATTGGCGTGGACTTCGGGAAAGATTTGATCAAAGTAAAAACACCTAGATACTTTTAATATGAAAGCACGAAAAAATATACTCTATGTATTAGCGATCTCTGCATTTGGACTATTAGCATCATGCGCAGATTCACATATTTATAAAGGGGACAGATTTTATGACAATCTAGCTTATTCAAGAGCAATCCCCCATTATGAGAAAGCTTACTTTAAGAATGCAGACAAAGATGTCGGCATTAAACTGGCAGATGCTTATTTTAAAACTGGGAAACTAGATGCTTCAGAAGCGATATATTCTAAAGTAATAAGTGGTACGGAATCCTATGGAAGTGCTTCCTTTAATTATGCTAAGGTTCTAATGGCAAACAACAAGCATCCAGAAGCGAAAAAAATATTAACGAATTATCTTTCTACTCACAAAAATGATCCTTCAGCGCTTGTTTTACTGAAAGCATGTAACTCTGTGAATGACAGGTACGCTGACACCTCGCTTTACCAATTAACAGAAATTAATACAGATGGCTTGAGTAATGCATTTAGTGTCGCTGAATATCAAGATGGAATTGTATTTGTTGGTGACAAAGAAGTCTTCCGAGGAAGTAAAAAGAATCCTTGGACTGGTGAATCCTATCTTGACTTATACCTGATGGAAAAAGCTGAGGATGGATCATGGATGTCACCTGAAGTATTCAAAGGCGATTTAAATGGTAGATTTCATGAAGGACCTGCTAGTTTTTCAGAAGAAGGTGATATCGTTTACTTCACACGTAGTAACTACTACAAGCGTAAAATGGAGGTCAATGAAGAACGTGAGAACAACTTGAAGATTTTCAAATCCACCAAGGTCGATGGAAAATGGACAAACCTAGAAGAGTTCCCCTTCAATAGTGATGATTATTCTGTAGGTCATCCTAGCCTATCAATCTGCTGCCATACCCTCTATTTCGTATCAGACATGCCAGGAGGTTTCGGAGGAACAGATATTTACAAATCAGATTTTATTGATGGTGAATGGCAAAAACCAGAGAACCTTGGAAGTGAAGTAAATAGCCCTGGAAATGAAATGTTCCCTTACTACGATGAAGATGATGCTCTTTACTTCTCTTCAGATGCGCATAACTCAATGGGGGGACTTGATGTATTCATCACGAGCTTTAATGGAGAGCGTTGGCTTCAACCAGAGAATTTAAATTACCCAATCAATTCAAACAAAGATGATTTTGGATTCACAATTGATCAAGAATCAAGAACTGGATTTATCTCTTCTTCTCGTACAGATAAAGACAAAATCTACTCATTCAAGAATTATGACCCAACATTCCATTTGATCGGTTTTACTCACGAGAAAGGAAATGAAAAACCAATTGAAGGAGTTATGGTAGAGATTACAGAGCGTGAATCTGGTGAAGTAATGACTGCAACAAGCGATGCAGAGGGAAATTTTAAAATAAAGCTCTATCACGAAAAAGAATATGATCTATTATGTACAAAGTTTGGCTGTTTCAGCCGTACAGATAAAATCTCAACGATTGGACTTAAGTATTCAACCGATTTTTATGCAGACTTCGAGGTTGAACCGATCGTAATAGATAAACCAATCGTACTGGAGAATATTTACTACGACTTCGACAAATGGAACATCCGTCCTGATGCGGCAATTGAATTGAATAAGCTAGCAAAAATACTTAAAGATAACCCTACAGTTTCAATCGAAATGGGATCGCATACAGATGCGAGAGGTAGCGATCAATACAACCTTGTGCTTTCAGATAAACGTGCTCATGCTGCAGTTCAATACCTCATAAAGTGTGGGATTTCAACCGAACGGTTGACTTGGCAAGGATACGGGGAAACTATTTTACGAAATCAATGTTCAAATGATGTAAAGTGTTCAGACGAAGAACATCAATTAAACAGACGTACTGAATTTAAAGTGACTAAAGTTGATAAATAGATTTATAGGTTGAATTTTACTTTAGTCACGATAAGAACCCTCTTCCGAGGGTTCTTATTTTTTTGTCCGTAGTTTTTTCTAAATTTGATGACAACCAAACTACCATCATTTTAGTTGATGAATTAAAGAACCACCTATGACTCGTGCACTACCTACCCTATTGTTTGTCATTACATTTAGCCAATTTTCTTTTGCTTCATTGTATTCCATATTACCTTGTCCAGGAGCAACTCAACAAGAAGTTTTGGACGAATGCCAAGCTTTACAAATAAAAATCATCTCAAGCTCCAACAACGAAAATTTTGTCTTGGTGAATGTTACTAATGAAAGCCACCTCGATAACTTCTGTTATTATGCTAAAGTTCGTCAACTTGACCAACATCTATGTTTTAACACGAACATCCTTTTCGTCAAAGTTTCAAATACATCATCCTCAATTATACATGAGAATGAACTAAAAGCACACCCATCGATCCCTAACCTATTCTATGCGTATCCAAATGTGCGCAATGATCAAGAATTACTTATAGTAAAAGAATCACTTCAACTTATTGATGGAGTTGATTACGTTGGCTATAATCAAGTTTTCACTTTAAATGCGAATGTAAACGACCCACTCTATCCCCGACAATGGGCAATTGAAAACAATGGAACACCGCAACAGTATAATGGAACGCCTGGAGCTGACATGTCAGTAAACATAGCATGGACAACGACAACTGGAAGTGATCAAATTAGAATTGCGGTGTTGGATAGTGGTGTTGACACCTTACATGAAGATTTGTCTTCCAATTTACTTCATGGTTTTGATGGATTCGCAGATAGTATCAGTGACACCCATGGTCATCCAACTCCAAATTTCAGTTCAGATGGACACGGAACTAGCTGCGCGGGTATTATTGCTGCTGAAGGTGATAATGGTTTGGGCATAGCTGGAATTGCCTATGGCTCAAAAATAATCCCTGTTCGTATATTCTATTACCTCGATTATGGAACCGGAATCGGAATACAAGCTACAACGAACACAAATGCTCTATTAAGTGGTTTCGCTTATGCATGGCGCGACCTAGATGCTGATATCCTAAGTGCATCAGCGGGATTGAACGGATTATTTATTCAGGCTTTGGGCATCGATACAACTCTAGTTAATGCCGAGCTTCAAGCTGCCCATATTGAAGCCAGAAACTGGAAAGGAATTCCAATGTTTTTTTCTTCAGGAAATGATAATAGCACTGAAATATTATGGCCAGCTAACTTACCGACGACCATCGCTGTCGGAGCGAGTTCTATGTGCGATGAACGAAAAAGTCCTTCCGATTGTTCTGGAGAGAATTGGGGAGGGAATTATGATCTGGGACTGGATATTGTTGCGCCTGGAGTAAAAATTGCGACTTCTGACATGATGGGAGCTAGCGGTTTTTCAACAGGAAATTACACAAATACATTTAATGGAACAAGTGCTTCATGCCCTAACGCAGCTGGTGTTGCCGCATTAATCCTTTCTATCAATTCGAATTTATACGCTGAGGATATTCGCGCAATATTAAATATTACCGCTGAACGAGTTCCTGGGTATGTATACGACAGTCTTTCAATTTATGGATCTTGGAATACAGAAATGGGGCACGGTCGCGTTAATGCAGACAGCGCAATTACTCTTGCTCAAACTTATCAAAGTTCTGGAGGAATTAATGAAACTGATGATTTATTTTCATTTACGGTTTATCCAAACCCTACCACAAACGAATTCACGTTAAAAATTCAAGGAAATCAAACTTATGAATTAGAGCTGTTAAATATTCAAGGACAGGTACTATTACATAAGCGAGAAGTTCAGAGTAAAGACGTCATCGATTTAACGGAACTCTCGTCGGGAGTTTATTTTGTTAGACTGCACTCCAAAGAGGCTTCGCACGACGTGCGCTTTATAAAAAAGTAATAATCAAATTATTTTGAGACTGAAATAATTGAAGCCCAATTGGAGTTTGCTTTCCAAGGATATAAAAATAATGACGTTGCTTGGTTTTATATCTACCAGATATCGACATCATTAAGCTTTTGATTTGATTATATTTAATTCCCATAATTATTTAAAAAGGAAGCTTAATGAAAAAAA
>NODE-816-length-10811-cov-4.63276_pt1 | contig 10811 bp, 8 predicted proteins | sample MGYA00139097_ERZ477577 | MGnify/ENA metagenome assembly ERZ477577 | reverse complement strand
CTTTTGGAATCATTCTTGGCGCCATTATTATTGCTAAAATTGTCTACTGGGCAATTGGTAAATATGTTAAAAAGGTAACTGCAAGAACCAAAACTAGTCTTGATGATATTCTTGTAGACAAACTTGAAGAGCCCGTAGTATATGGATTGGTAATTCTTTCATTCTATTGGGGGTTTCAACGTTTACATTTCACCGAAACTGTCGACAATTTCTTTGCACACGTTTTCATCATTTTATTTACACTTAACATTACCTGGTTAATTGTTAGAGTGATAGATTCTATGGTCGAAGAATATGTCGTTCCCCTTGTCGATAAATCTGATAGTGACTTAGATGATCAATTAATGCCCATCATCCGTAAGACTGTAAAAGGAATGATTTGGGTTCTAGGAATCATTATTGGACTAAATAATGCAGGTTTTGATGTTGCTGCTCTAATTGCCGGAATAGGAATTGGAGGTTTAGCACTTGCTTTAGCGGCGCAAGACACAGTTAAAAACATTTTTGGTGGTATAATGGTTTTTATTGACAAACCTTTCAAAATGAAAGACCGTATCAAGGTAAATGGAATGGACGGATTCGTAGAAGAGATTGGGGTGCGTAGTACACGGATCAGAACATTGGAAGGACGACTAATAACTGTACCAAATGGCCAATTTAGTGATAATGCGGTTGAGAATGTTTCGCTTGAACCTACACGAAAAGTAGTGGTTAACTTAGGTTTGACCTATGAAACTTCACCTGATAACATGGAAAAGGCAATGCAAATACTTAAAGACATTGTTTCAACCAACCCTAAATTAGCAGAAGATGTACTTATCTCCTTCAATAATTGGGGTGATTTCTCAATGGGAATTCTGTTGATCTATTACATCAAGCATCCCGATGACATTCTTTCTGCGCAAACAGAAGTTAATATGGCAGTTTTAAGACAATTCAATGAAGCTGGACTTGAATTTGCGTATCCAACGCAAATGATATACAAAAAAGAAGTTAAATAATAGAATTGTAACTGATAATGACAATCTCAGAAATACGTCAAGCATTTTTCGATTACTTCGAGTCGAAAGGACATAAAATTGTTCCTAGTGCACCCATGGTAGTAAAAAACGATCCTACTCTTATGTTCATCAACGCTGGAATGAATCAATTCAAAGATTTTTTCCTAGGAAACAGTGTTCCTAAAGACCGTCGAGTTGCCAATTCTCAAAAGTGCCTACGTGTATCTGGGAAGCACAATGATTTAGAGGAAGTAGGAGTCGATACCTATCATCATACTATGTTTGAAATGCTTGGGAATTGGTCATTCGGAGATTATTTTAAAGAAGAAGCTATCCAATGGGCATGGGAACTTCTAATCAATATTTACAAACTTCCTAAAGACCGAATTTACGTTACTGTTTTTGAAGGAGACGAAGCTGACCGTGTACCAAAAGATCAAGAAAGTATAGACATCTGGAAAAAGTATATCGCTGCAGATCGAATCCTTCTTGCATCCAAGAAAGACAATTTCTGGGAAATGGGAGATATTGGACCTTGTGGACCTTGTTCTGAGATTCACATTGATCTTCGTTCAGAAGAAGAACGAAAGAAAGTTGATGGGAAATCATTAGTCAATGCTGACCATCCTCAAGTAATTGAAATTTGGAATAATGTGTTCATGCAATTTAATCGTAAGGCAAATGGAGAGCTAGAGCCTTTACCTGAAACACATGTTGACACTGGCATGGGGTTAGAGCGATTAGCTATGTCTTTGCAAGGGAAACAATCAAATTACGACACAGACCTTTTTCAGACACTTATTTCTCACATGGAGAAGGTGTCTGGAGTAAAATATGGATTAAAGGAAGAAACAGACATTGCACTACGTGTTATTGCTGACCACGTTCGTGCAATTGCTTTTTCTATAGCAGATGGGCAATTGCCTTCCAATACGGGGGCTGGATATGTCATTAGACGAATTCTTCGTCGCGCCGTTCGATATGGATATCAAACGCTTGATTTAAAGGAGTCATTTCTTGCTGATCTTTCTCAGGTTTTGGCAGAATTGATGGGAAATTCTTTTCCAGAACTCATCCAACAAAAAGAACTCATCAATAAAGTGATTCGAGAGGAAGAATTGAGTTTCTTCAGAACTTTAGAGCAAGGGCTCAGAAGAATGGATTCAGTAATTGAAAAAACAAAAGGATCCAACTCTACATTAATCGAAGGCTCAGTTGTATTTGAATTATATGACACCTATGGATTCCCTGATGACCTAACCTCTCTAATAGCTAGAGAACATGGCCTCACTATAGATAAAATTGGATTTAAAGCAGAACTTGAAGAACAAAAAAAACGTTCGCGTGCTGCAACAGCAATAGAAACTGATGACTGGATAGAGCTTCGAGAAGACAACGAAGAAGAATTCGTCGGTTATGACTTACTCTCAACAAAGGTCAAGATTGTAAAATACCGAAGGGTATCTCAAAAACAAAAAGAATTTTTTCAGGTTGTATTCAATCTAACACCATTTTACCCTGAGGGTGGTGGACAGGTGGGAGACACTGGATATATTGAAGATGAGAATATAAAATCATCTATTTTCGATACTAAAAAAGAGAATAACCTTATCATTCATTTGATGAAGGAAATGCCAAAAGATATTCGAGCTACTTTTAACGCAGTCGTAGGCAAGAAAAAACGATTAGCTTCGGCGAATAACCATTCCGCAACACATTTGTTGCATCATGCATTGCGCACTGTACTAGGAGACCATGTGGAACAGAAGGGTTCTTTGGTTAACTCAGATTATTTACGTTTTGACTTTTCACATTTCTCGAAAGTAACAGACGAAGAACTGCAAAAAGTTCAAGAAATTGTTTCAACTATTATTCGAGCTAACATTCCATTGGAAGAAAAACGGAACGCACCGATGGAAATTGCTAAGGACATGGGGGCTATGGCTTTGTTTGGTGAGAAGTACGGCGATACTGTTCGTGTAATTAAATTTGGGGAATCGGTAGAGCTATGCGGCGGGACACACGTTCAGGCAACAGGAGAAATTGGTCTGTTTAAAATCACAACAGAGACAGCCGTTGCAGCTGGAATTAGAAGAATAGAGGCTATCACATCAGAGAAGGCAGAAGAATACTACATCAACAAAGCGTTTAAGTTGGATCAACTTGCCTTGGAACTTAAAAACCCTAAGGACATTGTGAAAGCTGTAAAAGATTTGCTCTCAAGAAACTCTTCACTTTCGAAAGAGATTGAATCTTTTCAGAAAGACAAAGCAAAATCAATAAAAGGGGATTTGAAAAAAAGGATCTCGGATCAAAACGGCATAAATGTCCTTGCAGAAATCATTGACCTCGATGGGGCATCAATTCAAGATATACTTTTTCAACTCAAGGGAGAAATAGACAACTTCATTGGAGTGATCGGTGGTAAAGAAGGAAGTAAATGTTCGCTAAGTATAATTGCTTCCGACAACATTGTAAAAGAAAAGGGCTTTCATGCAGGTAATACTATTAAGGAAGTCTCTGGCCATATTCAAGGTGGAGGAGGGGGACAACCATTCTTCGCAAAAGCGGGAGGAAAAAAACCTGACGGACTCAGACAAGCAATAGATGCAGTTTTAGAAAAAATAGAAAAAAGTTGAGCGAGACTAAAAAGGTTCTAATCATCACATATTACTGGCCACCAAGCGGAGGTTCTGGAGTTCAGAGATGGTTAAAAATGTCAAAGTATTTAAGTGAATTTGGATGGGAACCTATTATTTATACTGCAGAAAATGGAGAAACTCCTGCCATTGATCATTCTTTAGAAAAGGATATTAGACCAGGAACAACTGTAGTTAAACTTCCCATTTGGGAACCCTATACAATCTACAAAAGATTTACTGGGAAGAAAAAAACAGACAAAATGGGTGCTGGTTTTTTAAATGAAAGTAGTTCAAAGGGAAAAAATGAGGGACTGGCAATGTGGGTAAGAGGAAACCTTTTTATTCCTGATGCGAGAAAATTTTGGATAAAACCTTCAATTAAATTTCTAAAAAAGTATTTAAAGGAGAATCCAGTCGATGCGATTATCTCAACAGGACCGCCACATAGCATGCATATGATTGCATTAGGTGTTTCACAAAAGTTAAACATTCCCTGGATCGCTGATTTCCGAGACCCCTGGACCAATATTGATTTCTACCATCAACTGAGGCTATCAAAATGGGCTGACAAAAAACACCATCGCCTAGAGAAAAAAGTTATTCAAACCGCTAACAAAGTGGTCACTGTAAGTTGGCATTGGCTGGATGACCTAAAAGAATTAGGAGCTAAAGATGTCGAGGTAATCACGAATGGTTTTGACCATGAAGATTTTTCATTTGACAATTTAGGACTTTCAAAAAAGTTTAGTATTACTCACATTGGGTCAATGAATAAAGATCGGAATCCAGTTAGTCTATGGCCTGTTCTTAGAGAGTTGTGCGACGAACTTGAAACATTCAGCGACCATTTACAAATTCAATTTATCGGAAAAACAGATCATACAATCTTTGAGGACATTGAAAAAAAAGGTCTGAAAAAATTTGTAAAGAATGTGACCTATATGCCACATAACGAAGTAATAAAGGAATTGGCCAAATCACAAGTGCTTCTTCTAGCCGTAAATGACACCCCAAATGTCGGTGGAATTGTTCCTGGTAAGATCTTTGAATACATGGCTGTTGAGCGTCCGATACTAGCAATAGGCCCTCCAGATGCAGATTCAGGAAGAATCATTAAGGAAACAAATTCAGGTGTAATCTTAGATTTCAATGACCAAAAAGGGATTAAACAAACTATTAAATCGTATTTTGCTGACTACCTCAAAGGAGATTTAAAAGTAGATTCATCCAAATTATATGAAAAATATTCACGGAAAAATTTGGCAAAACATTACTCGGAAGTACTAAATGAAATCGTATGATTGAATTTTTTTGGAAACAACTTGTACGACTTCGCAACCCTTCCTGCACGATTAAGTCTGGATTGATAGGAAGAAATGTACGTCTTGGCAGAAAGAATCATATTGGCTATGGATCACAGATCACGGCTGACTCTATTGGAGACTATACTTACATCAATAATTATTGCCTAATTGACCGTAATGTCAAGTCGATAGGCAAATACTGCTCGATTGCTTACAATTGTAGAATAGGTCTAGGCTCTCACCCCACTGACTGGGTCAGTACGCACCCGTTCGCATATGCTAAAAAGTATGGATTTAGATCCAATAATATTCCATTTTCAGACAAAGCTGAATTAAAAACAATCATCGGTAATGATGTATGGATTGGAGCGAACTCGACTATCCTCGCCGGAGTAATTATTGGTGACGGTGCAATTATTGGAGCTCATTCTTTAGTAACAAAAGATGTCGCTCCATATAGTGTTGTAATTGGATCTCCTGCCAGACATATAAAGTTTAGAATAAGTGAAGATAATATTGCTCGATTAATGGAAATTAAGTGGTGGAATTGGGAGTATAAAAAAATAGCTGCCAACATAGAGCTTTTCCAAAATCCAGAAAAGTTAATTGAAAAATAGAACGTAAAAGTAACGGAACACCATGTCAAAAAAAGTAGCAATTCTTGTAGGAACTAGACCGAATTTCATAAAAATAACGCAATTCAAAAAAGAAGCTAAAAACACAGGACTTGACATTGTTATTATTCATTCTGGCCAACATTATGATTATAAAATGGCTGGGTCCTTTTTTGAACAATTAGAAATTGCACCTGATTATTTTCTCGATGTTAAACCAAATTCTCCAGCCATTCAAATTGGCGAAATAATTGTTGCTCTCAGTAAGTTATTAGAGAAGTTGAATCCAAAAATACTGGTAGTTCCAGGGGATGTGAATTCCACTCTGGCAGGAGCTATTGTTGCGAATAAGATGAACATTACCTTGGCTCATTTAGAAAGTGGTTTAAGGAGTAGTGATACAGGCATGCCGGAAGAAATTAATCGCATTTTAACGGATAAAATCACTGATCTTTATTTTGTAACGGAACAAAGTGGCCTTGATCACCTCAGAAAAGAAAAGGTAGCTGAAGAAAAAATTCACTTCGTAGGAAATACGATGATCGATACGCTTGTTGGTTTTGATAAAGAAATTGAGGCTAACCAAATTTTAAATGAATTGAACTTGGAATCAAAATCTTTTGTTCTAGTAACAATTCACCGTCCTTCCAACGTAGATGACCCGATTCATTTAAAATTTGTCCTTGAGCTTTTAAATAAGGTTTCAAAGAAAAACAAAGTGGTCTTCCCTATTCACCCGAGAACGATCGCACGATTAAAAAAAGAAGGATGGTATCAAGGACTGGCCGAAAATATGAATATCATTCAAACTGAACCATTGGACTACTTCTCTTTTCAAAATTTGATTAAACATTCGGCCCTTGTTCTCACAGACAGCGGAGGAATTCAAGAGGAGACAACATTTAGAAAAGTCCCATGTCTCACTTTAAGACCAAATACAGAACGGCCAATTACAATAACCATGGGAACAAACCAATTAGTTCCATTTGACATTGATACTATCGTCGAATTAATTGACAACTCTTCATCTGTTGTAGGGGAAATACCTCCTCTTTGGGACGGAAAAAGTACCGCGCGCATCATTCAAATATTGAAGAGTAAAATTGAATCGTGAAAAGCAACTAGATTATTGAACTGATTGGCATGTTGATTGTATTAAAAACAAACGACTCAACATGGAAAAACTTATTCTACTAGTTATTACGGCTATCTGCATGTCTTTTACCACCGAAGAAAAAGGCATTTTGCTAAGCTATCAAAAAGAAAAATCTGTTTTTGATGAATCTCTTGGAGACAACGAGTCAAAGTACACCTTTCGCTTTACCGGTATTCTTGATGCAAATGAAACCCGTCAAATTCTTTTTAGTATTGACGCAGTTCAGTATAGAGAGGCTTTAATCGACAATGACCATATCGAGGTCCGTTCAACCCCAGGTAAACATGTCTTCCAATTTTACTATGATGACAGTCACTTTGAAATATCGACAGATTCACTTCAAATCGCTCCGCAACATCATGATTATTACTCAGTGTTTTTTGAAAATACAGAACACCCTATAATCGTTGATAAACCCGTAATTTATCTATACCCAGAAAACAGACAAAAGGTTCATGTTTCGTTGGAGCCTAAGGGATCTGATTTATTTGAATACCCTAAGTTCAACAATTTAAGGAATGATTTGCTTTCATGGTCTTTTACTGCTAATCCGAATGGGAATATTGAATTAGAAGGAGAGAGTTATAATTACCTTTTCTGGGAAGCAAAACAAGATGCTCGACTTCTACCTGAAGATCAATTAACAGGATTTGTAGTCCAAGGACAGGACATTGCAGATTTTTTCGAAAAAGAACTCCGTTCTATTGGCTTTACATCAAAGGAACGAGCTGACTTTATTACTTATTGGGCTCCGAGAATGAGGTCGAATAAGGCAAATTTCATCCATTTCATGTTCAACAACCGTTGTGATGAGTTCGCCAAATACATAATAGAACCTAAACCAGAAAATTTCTATCGCCTATACATTTCATGGACACAAGTGGATGAAAAATTGGTCGTAAAAGAACAAAAAATGATTCCTCTCAAAAGACATGGATTTACGGTAATAGAATGGGGTGGTTTTGAATACAACAGTAACTTTTCACAAGCTAATAACCAATAATATGAAGAACACTTTATTCATCTTGGTCTTAATGCTTATGGCATCTATGAGCTTTGCCAAAGAGATTCTACCAACTTACACACTTGACAATTCGCAAAAAGATGAGCAACTTGGGAAAAATGAGTCCTCATTCAAGTTCACCTTCAAATCTATCTACGATGAAAACTTGAGCAGAATCATTCATTACAGTATCGATGGGAAGGATTCAAAAATAAGTATGATCGACAACAGTTACATTATTGTCAACACATCACCGGGGAAACACCTATTTCAGTTTTACTATAGCGACCGTTATTACGAGATCACCACTGATTCATTATTAATTAAACCACAGTACTGTGACCATTACTCGATTTACTTTGTAGACGCGTTGTACCCAGTAGAAGTTGAAAAACCAGTAATTTATTTATATCCTGAATCCATAATTGATGTAGAAGTTAAAGTCAATACGAAGGGAAAAACCCTTTTCATGTATCCAGAATATGATGAAGGATGGAAGTTGACAGCTCATCCAAATGGTGATTTAGAATTTGAAGGAAAAACATATAACTATCTCTTTTGGGAATCAGAACAATTAATTTCCCCAACTACAAAAAAAGAAGGGTTTATTATTGCAGGGGAGAATGCTATTCAATTTCTTGAAGAAAAGCTTTCTTTAGCTGGGTTTAATTCAAAAGAACAAGCCGATTTCATTACGTTTTGGGCGCCAAAAATGATTCAACATCCTTGGTGTTTAGTTCATTTCGTCATGAATGAGGAATGTGATCAATTCGCTGAATTAACTATTGAGCCAGAACCTGATTTAGTCGCTCGATTATACATGATTTGGTCGCCAATTGACAATATTGACGATTTTAATTATCTTCGTCCTCAGAACATTCAATTAATCAACCGTTTAGGTTTTACGGTGTTAGAATGGGGTGGAGCAAAAGTTAAACACCTCTCAATGAAAAATGAAGCCTTATGAAGCTTAGAATGCTATCTGTACTGTCAATTGTAATTGTCCTCTTGGTCAAGAGCATGGATATTTCTGCACAAGATTATAATAACCTTCGTGTATTAGCACATGCAATTCCTGGTGATACGCCAACGCTTCTGCCCTACCCAATGGAAACTGAATTAGACAGTGTTGTATACCAACTCGCCTTATCAAACGATATTAAGGAGCGATTTGTTGGAATAAATGATTCAATTACACCTGAATTTGAAGCGTATGAACGTTTAAAGGTAATTGCCTCAGAAGAAGAATTAAACAATCTACTGCTACATGAGTCTCCCGTCGTAAAGGTTTACGCCCATAGAGCACTCACAATCAATTCAATGAATATGAATTGCGACTACGAATTGGCGCTATTTGAAGACTCAACTTGTATAGATTGGTTTTCTGCAGATATGTTAACGAATACTACGGTCGCAGAATTGGTTCAACAACAGTATTTCGAATAAAACACACCTAATTTGTAACGTGACAGCAATTATTCCGATGATCGGGGATTTGCGAACATCTTTACCTCTTCGGCAGAAATCACATTTCCCCCTAAAATAATTAATCGTTCGATGATGTTGCGCAATTCACGGATATTACCCGACCAATCCGTTTTCTGAAGTTGTTCGAGTGCTTTGTCGTCAAATGACTTTCTTGCTATTCCGTGTTCTGCACAAACCATAGTCATAAAATGATCTGCTAACATCGGTATATCATCTCTACGTTCATTTAAAGAAGGCACATGCATTAGGATAACAGCCAAGCGGTGGTATAAATCCTCACGGAAGTTCCCTTCCTCTATCTCTTTTCGTAAGTCTTTATTGGTCGCAGCGATAACCCGTGCATTAACCTTTATATCCTTCTCACCACCTACACGCTGTATAACGTTCTCCTGCAAAGCTCTTAAGACTTTAGCTTGTGCGCTTGCAGACATATCACCAATTTCATCTAGGAATAGTGTCCCACCAGAAGCTAATTCAAACTTTCCTTTCTTCTGTTTCACCGCAGAGGTAAAAGCCCCCTTTTCATGTCCAAATAATTCGCTTTCAATTAATTCAGAGGGGATTGCCGCACAATTCACTTCAATAAATGGCATACTCTTTCGCTCGCTCAAATCATGTAGAGATCTTGCAACCAATTCCTTTCCTGTCCCATTTGCACCTGTCACTAATACACGTGCATCAGAAGGAGCCACCTTTTCAATCATTTCCTTAATCTTTATGATTGAATCTGTTTCACCAATAATAGAAGAACCCTTGAAACGCTTAACCGTTTTCTTCAAGACCTTCTTTTCTTCTATCAATACCGACTTATCTCTCGCATTTCGAATTGTAACAAGTATGCGATTTAAATCCAACGGTTTTTCAATGAAATCAAATGCGCCTTTCTTGATTGCATGAACAGCTGTTTCAATATTACCGTGTCCACTAATCATTATTACTGGCGCCTCAATACCTTCTTTAAGAATGCCTTCGAGAACTTCCATTCCGTCCATTTCTGGCATCTTAATATCGCAAAATATGACATCATACTCACTGGCTCTAGCCTTGTCTAATCCTATTTTACCATTCTCCGCTTCATCCACTTCAAATTCTTCAAATTCAAGAATTTCTCTCATTGCTCTACGAATGGCCCGTTCATCATCAATAACAAGTATTTTACCCATGGATTTGATTTTTTTATAAATATACTAAGAGATTCAGATTTCTTTTGAAAAAACCCCTTCTTTCAATGAATACGGTGAAATACTCACCTCTTCAATGCCCAATTTTTCGATCACCCATTTCACCTTCACTGCAGCAATTGGTAGCATTTTCTTTCGAATAGGTACTATCCATTCATTATTCATTCGCTCTTCTAACGTTGACGAAACTCCCCATTCAAGGGCTTGAATTAAACTATTGAACGGAACATCTACAGCATTACCATGTTGCGGAAAGGCACATTTAAAAACCATTTCATATAATGTTTCAAAACTTCCAGATGCTCCTATCAGTTTTTTGGAATGAAGATCATCGAAATAACCTTTGCTTTCTGTATTTAGAAAATTCAATATCGATTGAATATGCTCTGACAATTCTAAGGAGTGTATCTCGGGAAAAAAGC
>NODE-815-length-10814-cov-5.05679_pt1 | contig 10814 bp, 11 predicted proteins | sample MGYA00139097_ERZ477577 | MGnify/ENA metagenome assembly ERZ477577 | reverse complement strand
TCTGACGATCAATTACGAATCCATCTTTGATTTTATCATTCATCATTTTTTCAGAGATTTGGAAATATACTATAAGAATTACTGCGTCATACCATCCAAAGCGAACTGTCATGCCAAAGCGATGATATGTTCGGAACTGACGAATGTCCTCAAAAAACACCGCAAGGAAAAAATCATGCTGATCGCCCATTCCATGGGATCTATCATTGCTTATGATGTGTTGACCCTGGAAGCTTCGGATGTGCCCATAGACACGTTTGTAACCATCGGCGCCCCCCTGGGGCTGCCCATCATAAAAAGCCGGATTGTTGCCGACCGGAAAAAAGATCTCTCACAAAAGGGAATCCTGAAAACGCCGGAAAATATACGCTCGCACTGGTACAATCTGGCGGATCTGAGGGACAAAATCGCTATCAATTACACGCTGCGGGATGATTTTAAAGAAAATGCCAGGCATATCGGTCCGGTCGACAAAATAGTTACCAATGACTATGAGTATGAGGGCCAAAAAAACCCCCACAAGTCTTACGGCTATTTACGCACACCGGAAATGGCTGAGATTATCAGCGGCTTTTTGAACGATAACCGTTGAAGGTTGTTTTCTCTCGATGAAATATTTGCCCATACTTTGCAGCCGTTATAGGGCCACCGGTCGCTCACTGGACGGAACGCACGATCTGCAGGGGCACCGAGGGGCCCGTGGCAAAAGGCCCGAAAATACGATACCGGCCTTTGAATATTGCATCGAACATCAGATGACTACTATTGAGCTGGATACGGGGGTGACGAAAGACAAACAGCTCATCGTCAATCACGACACCAACGTCAACGGGGAAATTTGTCTTTACGAAAATGGTGAACCGGCAGAATTCATACCGATAAAGGATTTAACGGTTGAGCAGTTAAGCCAGCTTGACTGCGGTTCCGCCGGTAATACTGATTTTCCCGAGCAGGTTCCGGTTGCCGGTGCGCGTTTGATCACCCTTGATGAATTCTTTGAATTTGTTCACGCATACGAGCGCGATCATGCGCTGCTGCATCCGATCCTTTTTAATATCGAGACCAAGTTCAGGGATGATCACACATTAGAAGAGATCTATGAAACTGCCCGGTTGATGGTAAAGGCCATCGAAGCTGCAGGCATGACGACAAGATCGACGGTGCAATCTTTCGTCCCGGCGGTCCTTCCCGAAATCAAGAAGCTGAATCCCCGAATCAAAACCTCCGTGCTTTTTGAACCCACAGTGTTTCAGCGATTCTTATTGAAACTGGGCTTCAATGCCAACCGGGATACAATTATTCAAAATGCCGCGGCCCTGGCGGTGGATATCATCTCGCCCCATTATTTATATGTCGATGCAGCATTTGTTCATTGCTGCCACAAAAAATGTATAAAAGTGCTTCCGTGGGTCGTGAACAAAACGGAAACGATGGAAAGACTACTCAATTACGGTGTGGACGGTATCATCTCCGATTATCCCGACCGGTTGTCCCGTGTTTACGCAAAGTGGTCCGAACAAAAGGCCGGCGGTGTCCTCACCGGTAAATCTTGATATGATGTAAATTTACATATTTTCACATTCGCCCGCTAATTTGTTCGTTTTTTTCGGCTCATTGGTGACCCTCAAGATATTATTTTTCTTAAGTTTCTGTATTAGTGAATCCAATTTAGCACCACCTTAACTTGATAAACTCTTTATACCCACTCGTGTTTCCCGGCGGACCCGCCGGATCATGATTTAACTCAGTGGGGTTTTGATAGGTTGCCTGTCCCCTGTTTATTCACTGGCGCAGGTACTCCGGAGCTCTTAAGTTGTACAACCAGGCTTTTGCAGCCGGGACAGGGTTGACTACTGAAAATGTCCTTATAAGATAAAAAAAGACTAAATTCTTGGGTGCAATTATGACAGCTAAATTTTATTAAAGGCATGGTTGTACCCCTTTTGTCTACTTCAGATTATACTTATTTTTAAGATCAAAACGTTCAATAACTTCCTCCATGGCTCTTTTAATCTGATCAGATACATCAGGCAATGGAGCCCGACAGTACCCAGCGGGTAATCCCAACAGTCTCACCATCGCTTTCGTGGCAATGGGATTCGGAGCAGCATAAACAGCTTCCATGAGTGGTTGAAGTTCAAAGTAGAGCTTTCGGGACCGCTCAACATCCTCAAAGCACTCCCACGGTTTTGACATGGCTGCGATTTCACGAGGAGCAACGTTACCGGTAACATTGGCTGTGCCGTGACCTCCCATAGCCAGAGTGGGCAGAACCATGGCGTATGCCGGTGAATCACAGGTTAACAGCTTAACCCGTCCGGCAGTACCTTCTCTGACCGCAGTCAATTGTCCGACATCCGGTACCGCTTCTTTGTCCGCAACCAGATTGGGACATTCCATGGAAAGACGGATAATGGTTTCCGGATCAATATTAACAAGCACTCTTGCCGGATTGTTATAAAATCCCACCCCGATATTCACTGAATCGCATACAGTTTTAAGATATTGATAGATCGCCTCCTGGGGAGGGGCGATATAAGGTGGTACAACGATAACGACTCCGCTGGCACCGTTCTCTTCAGCAAAGCGTGCCATTTTTACGGTTGCTTCCGTTGACCCCATAGTAACTCCGAAGAACACAGGTATCTTATTCATACAATAGGGACTCAGCTCTGAAATGATTGATTTGCGTTCTTCTATACTGAGCAGTGTCGGTTCACCAGTAGATCCCATGATCAAAATGGCTGAAGTATGGTTATCTGCCTGAAAATCGATCAGGGCTTTATAACCATCCATATCCACACGACCTGAAGGAGTAAAAGGGGTGATCAGCGCAACCCATGAACCTTCGGGACGAAAGTACGTGTTCTCCATTATTCGAACTCCTTTACTTGTATGACTTGCATCACATATCTCCATATTATTTCTAACGATTCCAACAGGCCGCCATCTGGCCCGATTTACGTTCTGTGAGAGGAGGTTCTTCTTCACGGCAGCGTTTATCAACAAGGGGGCAGCGGGACTGAAAACGACACCCCGGTGGAGGGTTCAGTGGGTTTGGCGCTTCACCACTGTAAGTGATTCGTTTCCTGGCTCTCTGTGTGGGAGGGTCTGGCACAGGTACTGCTGATAATAAGGCCTGTGTATATGGGTGTACCGGGGAATTATAGATCAAATCCCGCTCAGCCAGTTCGACAATCTTACCGGAATACATGATGGCAATACGGTGTGAGATATGGCGTACTACAGCCAGATCATGGGCAATAAAAAGATATGCCAGTCCGAATTCGGCTTGTAAATCCTGCAGCAGATTTACAACCTGTGCCCGAATGGATACATCCAGAGCGCTCACCGGCTCATCAGCCACGATAAATTCAGGCTTTAAAGCCAGGGCACGGGCAATACCCACCCGCTGACGCTGGCCACCACTGAACGCATGAGGATAACGTGCTCCGGCATCCGGGGGCAGTCCTACCAAATCAAGTAGTCGGGCGACATCATCTGTTGCTTCTTTAATATTTTTTACCAGACCATGTACTAAAAGAGGTTCGGCAATGATATCTATGATTTTGAGTCGGGGATTTAAACTGGCGTAAGGATCCTGAAAAACCAGTTGCATATCTTTACTCAGAGCCCGGACCTTCTCTCTTCCGGCATGGGTAATATCCTTGCCCTGGAAGAAGATCTGCCCTTTATTTGCAGCAACACGTCTCAGTATGGCTCTGCCAATGGTGCTTTTACCAGAACCGGATTCACCCACCAGCCCAAGAGTTTCACCGGGATGGATATCAAAACTCACCCCCTCTACAGCATGTACCTTCAATCTCTTTTGTCCCCAGAATCCGTCTCGTCCGGCATCAAAATAGACACTCAGGTCTTTTACCTGAACAAGAGGAATGCTAACCGGGCTGGAAGTGGTTGATGAGTTCATTTAACTATACCTTCCTTGATCAAACTGTTTTTTCATTGAAAACATCATTTATCGTCATAATACCATCATTACGATTCATTCACCTGTTCTTTGCGCACCAGCAGCTTACATGACGGTCATTCCCAATAGCCGTAAGCATCTGGGGTTCGCTGCAACCATCCTTTGCCTGCGTGCACCGGGGAGAAAATGCACATCCCGCCGGCGGTGTGACCAGGTTGGGCGGTACACCCTCAATGGAGACCATACGCTCGGCTACTTTATCCAGGCTGGGAGTTGACTTTATCAAACCTTGAGTATAGGGGTGTATGGGATCGGCAAAAACCTCATCGACATTACCCTCTTCAATAATCCGGCCGGCATACATCACCGCCACCCGGTGACTCATCTGAGCCACGACCCCCAAATCATGAGTGATCAGAATCACCGATACATTCAACCGTTCCTGCAAGTCAGTCAACAGTTCTAATATCTGGGCCTGGATTGTTACATCCAACGCAGTGGTGGGCTCATCAGCAATGATAAGCTGGGGCTCACAGGCCAGAGCAATGGCGATCATTACACGCTGCCGCATCCCCCCGGACAACTCGTGCGGGTACTGCTTCAATCGTTTTTCCGGTGCATTGATATCCACAAGTCTCAGTAGTTCTATGGCTCTCTCGCGAGCCTGACTTTTATTCATTCCCATATGGTGGTGCAACACTTCAGTAATTTGAGTTCCTATGGTAAAAAGAGGATTCAGGGAAGTCATGGGCTCCTGAAAAATCATGGAAATTTCCTTACCGCGAACCTTGCGTACATATTTCCTGCCAGACTCATCCAGGAGAGATCGTCCCATGTAAAGGATATCCCCTCCCTCAATTTTACCGGGTGATCCGATCAACCCCATCACAGCCTGGACCGATACACTTTTACCTGATCCCGATTCACCAACAATGCCTAGTGTTTCACCATACCCGACATGGAAACTGACACCCCGGGCACCCTGAACAATACCACCCCTTGTATAAAAATGGACCAGCAGGTTCTCGACCTCTAAAAGAGGAGCGTTCTGTGATACGTTCATGATCTTGCCGACTCCTTCTCATTCTTTAATTTCAAATGTCTGCGCATGCGTCCGGCCATATGGCGGGCAAACTGTTTTTCCCGTTCCTGGGGATCCGAGATAAGCCTCAGCCAACTGGCCACAAGATTTACAGCTAATACTGTTATCGCGATGGCACTTCCCGGTATGGTGACCAGCCACCATGCCATGAACATATAATTTTTACCGACTGCCACATCAAGCCCCCAGGAAGTAGCCGGAGGCTGAATACCTAAACCCAGAAAGGAGAGTGCTGCTTCAGCTAAAACGATACGGGCGAATTCCAGAATAGCCAGGGTCAGAAGAGGAGAAGTCAGGTTAGGCAGAATGTGGCGAAAGATAATACGGGGCCATCGGCAGCCCACGATTTCAGCTGATTCCACGAAAGGTGACTGCCGTATCGAAAGAACAGCACTCCGTGTCATACGGCCATACACCATCCAGCCGTTCAATGACAGAACGACAACCACAGTGGTCAGACTGGGGCCGATAACAGACAGGATGATAAGTGCCAGCAGAAGACCGGGGAAGGCGACCTGGGTATCAATCCAGCGCATAATGAAGGCATCCACCCGGCCGCCCAGATATCCAGCCATAAGCCCCATTAACACCCCGAAACCGCCCGCCATGAACACAACGGAGGTTCCCACCCAAAGTGATACCCGCGAACCATGGATGGAACGGGATAATACATCCCGGCCCAGGTGATCGGTACCAAAAACATGATCCCAGGTACCCTTTTCATACCAGACCGGTGGAACCAGCCGGGCAGAAAGATCCTGTTCTGTGGGATCGTGGGGGGAAATATAAGGAGCAAAGAAAGCCATCAGTACCAGGGCAGTTATCAGTATAACTCCGATAAGTCCGGCTTTATCCCTTAAGAGTTCCTGACCCAGTTCCTTGAGTTTATCTAGCCACTCATACTGGTTTTGGGTCAGGGCCTGCTCCAGATTATTTACTTTTGTTGGTGTCATATCAATTTCAGTCTTGGGTCTATGAGTTTATAAATAAAATCCATGGCAATGTTAATCAGCACCACAGAAATAGCTGCTGTAAATACAATAGCCTGAACGAGAATCAGGTCCTCACGTTCTATGGCCTGAATAGCGGTAAGGCCGATTCCCGGCCAGGCAAAGACAGTTTCTACGACCACAGAATAACCTGCCAGGGCTCGAATCGCTTCCCAGCCGACCAGAGTCATAATCGGGAGTGCCGCATTCCTGAGGGCATGTACCCCAACCACCCGAACAAAGGGGAGACCTTTGGCAAAACTGGTCTTGACATACTGCTGATTGAGTTCATCAATCATCGATGAACGCACCAGCATGACAAGCCTTGCCAGAGTTGGCAGTGCCAGAGTCAGGGCCGGTAATATGATATGACTGGGTGTGGTTGAACCGGATGTTGGAAGTATCCGGAACTGAACTGCAAACAGGACAATAAACAGAAGACCCAACCAGAACTGGGGCACCGAAAGCCCCAAAAGACTTCCGAACACGGTGACCCGATCCGCAATCCCCCCCGGCCTCAGGGCTGCAATGATACCTAATGGAATGGCAATGATACAGGCAAAACCAATACCGACTACCGTTAGCAGAATGGTCATGGGTAGTTTTTCAAAGACGATTTCCATGGCAGGGCGGTGTTGCCAGAGAGAATCTCCAAAATCAAGCCGCGAAATGTCCTCCACGAAATCAATGAACTGGATGAAGATGGGACGATCAAGCCCCAGTTTTTTCTCAAAAGCAGCACGTTGTTCCAGGGTCGACTCCATGGGCAGCATAACCTGCACAGGATCTCCCACCATTCGGGTCACCACGAAGACGATAACCGTTACTCCCAATATAACAATTAACCCATGAATGAGTCGCCAGAAGATAAATCTACCCATAATTTTATTATCTCACTTTCATTTCCTGGACCAAAAGCCTGGCATCCACTCTTCCAGCCCAGTCCAGACGTTTACTCAGTCCATAAACATCTTCAATATTCAGCAACCATACAAAATATGCCTGATCATAAGCCAGTTTGACAGCCTGATGATACAGAGCGAGACGGTTTGTCACATCAATCTCAGAACGAGCCTGATCGATCAGACCGGCCAGTTTTTCATCGGTGTTGGATGAACCGATTCCACCCTTTTTATAATAGGCTGAAAAGGTTTTATCTGCGTCCAGTAGTTCATTGGAAGCTGCAACGAAAATACTATCGGCGCGGGTCTTACGGTCGAATAACCGGTTTAGATATTCACTGAATTCAAAAATTCGAACATCCACTTTAAGCCCGATTTTGGTCCAGTAGGCTGCCACTGTTTCCACCAGATCGCGATCTTTAAGCCAACGTCCGCTGGTACCTATCAGCTCCACAGTTGCTCCTTCAGCACCCGCTTCCTTGATCAGTTTTTTAGCTTTGGCAACATCATAGGGATAGGCCTTGACCTTGTCATTATAACCAAAAAATGACGGGCTTAAAAGCTGCCCCTGAGCCACCTGAGCATAACCTTCAAAGAGTCCTTTTGCCAAAGCCTCTTTGTCTACCGCATAGTTTAAAGCCTGCCGTACACGTACATCTTTTGTCACGCCTTTATCAGAATTGAGAATCAGGATGGGATGTTCCAGACCCAGAATGTGTACAAATTTTGGAACCTGTTTGGTAAACTCGGGCAGCAGATTGGTAATCAGATCAAATTCACCGGCCATGAGCCCGGCAAGCCGAGTACCAGGCTCTTCAATAAAGCGGTATTGCACGGATTTGACCGATGGTTTAGTTCCCCAGTAAGAGTCATTGCGTTTCAGTTCAATGCTCTGGCCCCGCTTCCAGTTCACGATCTGGTAGGGTCCAGTACCCACTGGTTTTTCAGCGAATTTGGGGTCCTTGGAATGTACTGGCGGAACCACTTTAAGCCAGTAAAGCCGGGATGGCAGAATTGGATCAGATCCATTTGTAGATACGTGCAGTGTCAGATCATCCACCATGGATGCATCTTTAATCGTGGAAAAGAAGGATATCTGTTCAGAGTTAAAATCCGGATCAATGACACGTTTAATACTGTAAACTACTGCGTCGGCATTCATTGTTTCACCATTGTGGAATTTAATGCCTGGGCGCAGTTTGATTTCCCATGTGGTTGAATCCACAAGAGTGGGCATGGCTGTTGCCAGAGAGGGAACCAAGTCTCCCATTGGGGTGCGGGTTAACACAGTATCATAGATATTGTCGTTTACTGCCCGTTCCCCTCCGTCTTCACGGATCTGGGGATCCAGAGTCGTTGGTTCGGAACCCAGGGCAATGACGATGCTGTCACTAGCCGACCATGCACTGGTGCTAATAAGCGTCAATGTAAGTAGTGTTGCCAGTAATACTAACCCATACTTTTTCATCTTGTTCCTCCTTTTTGATAGTTGATAAATCTATTACTCTTAATATTACAAATTTCATCAGGATCAGCATAAGATGATCCCGCCTGTCCTATTCAAAAATTCCTTTCAAACCTGCCTTTTTTACCCGCTCTTTGATCGCATCAGCATCGGTACAGTACATCTTTTTTTGTTTCATACGTTCAAATAAAACGGATCCGGAAAAGGTGAATTTGAGTGCCAGTCCTTCGGGAGTCTGCATCTGCTGACGTACATAATCGATGGTATATCCAAGCACTGATTCTTCAGGCAGAACCAGCAACTCTTTTCCACTGATCAGTTTAACTGCATTGAAGCCTGCCAGGGTACCGGTACAGATGGCTTCGGTGTGCCCGACTAAAGAACCGGCCTTTTCCCCGGCACAAAAAAGATTGTTCACACCCTCCACCATGAGGGCATTATCCCTGGGGGACATACCGAAGTATCTCATTGAATTTCCCATACCCCCAGAATAGGGATCCTCAAACCGTGCGTTTTCCAAGCCTGGAATATCCCGAAGATCCTGTAGGGGAAAGTAGGGAGTCATGAGTTTGGCATGACCTGTGTTCAGAAGAATAATATTCTTTTCAAAGTCTGCAAGGGCATATTGCTGGCAGGCTTTAAGCGTTAACTTTCCTTTCTGCTGCTGTTCTACAGTCAGTGGAATCACAGCAACACCATTGCGGTTTAATTCCGCAAGCAGGCTGGGTGCCAGAGATTCTTTGTTTAATTTGCATGAACCGCTAAAAGCGCCCAGCTGGTCCCCTTTTTTACCATTTATCTCTTTCACACCGGCCTTGGCAGCCAGGCTGACGCGGCCCCCGAATGAGTGACACCGTAAGACACACATGGCACACCCATTCCCATGTTTTTTACAATTTCCCTGGGGTCCTGCGGTACCTGTGGTATCTATAAAGGCATCTGCTTCAAACCGAATCTCTTCTTTTTCATTTTTTCCGATGACGAAGGCAATCCGATTCCCGTCCATCTCGACCTCGGTTATTCGGGTACATGTCTCAATTTGAATATCATGACTGATGAGAAACCGTCTGATCACAGGTTCCATGGTGGAGACATCATAAAGAGATGCATGCTTATGACCCGGAAACTCGATGTTCTTGTGAAGAAGGTTAGAATCAATCACCTGAAATATCTCTCCACCGGACATGGCTATCATTTCTTCAGTAGCTGTATACCGGCCGTTATTCCTCATGATTCCCCCAACAAGACCTGTACCCAAAAGCATATCGGTCCGCTCCATTAAAATCACCTGAGCGCCTTGTTTTTTAGCTGAAAGTGCGGCGGAACAACCTGCCCATCCACCTCCGACAACGATTACTCTCATATCCATTCTCCCTTTTTGTCTTGTTTCATTTTAACCGCCCCAAAAGCTCCATTTAAGTATGGATGATCGGTTTTTCTTTTTTTTGAGCGGTCTTTAACCAGGAATCCACTGGCGGAAGTTCAGTCACCTCTGATTCACTTATGATATCCAGAAAAACGGGTTTTTTTAATGAAAATACCATATCCATGCCGACTTGAAGCTCTGCTGGATTTGATATCCTCATGGCAGTCAATCCAAATCCTTCCGCAACTTTCGAGGGGTTCGTCCGGCTAAAATCAACCGAATAAAATTTCTCTTTTGCATGGAGTGCCTGCAGGGCTTTAATCCACCCGAAACATTCATTATTAAAATGTATCAAAATAGCGGGGATATTCAATCTGAATAATCGTTTGTTCGGATTCACGGGAAGGCAGCGTCCACTTGATCGTGGATACAGATCCCATTTTACAGCCGATATACAGAAGGACATCACCTTCTTTTACTGCCTGGTGGGCATGGGGATGAAATCCATTGTCTCCTGTAACCCCAAGTGCAAGTAATTCATTATCCGGCATGATGCCCTGACCTGATATCGTGGTTACAACAGGTGCCATGAGGATTTGTGACGGTTCAGATATTTCTTTTTGTGCCTGGGAATGTTTTGCCCCGCCCCCGGCTATAATGAGCGGTTTTTTTGCATCTATCAGTAATTTCGCAGCAGCTTCAAGGATTTTCCAACTGCCACGCGTCCTGAATGCAGGATAGGATTGGCAATCAGACTCACAATATATCTCGCGAGTACTCTCTGTGAAGTCCTCGGTTACAACTTCCAGAGGCAGAGCCAGATGAACAGCACCGGACCTCCCGGAAGTCGCGATTCGAAAAGCTCTGCGAATTATCTGAGGCAGCTGATTCACATGTTTCACCTGTGCTGACCATTTGGTGACAGGTTCAAACAGTTTTGGACAATTCAGCTCAGTAATTGTTTTTTAACAATTCAACAAGTACAGTTGCACCATTCATTTTTTATTTCCTTTAAGGATTTAATAAAATTAATAGCTTTAATGCATCGAATAACTGTTG
>NODE-814-length-10830-cov-5.07063_pt1 | contig 10830 bp, 13 predicted proteins | sample MGYA00139097_ERZ477577 | MGnify/ENA metagenome assembly ERZ477577 | reverse complement strand
CGTCATACAAGCTCCTTTCCCAGGGACAATATTGTCAGAGTCTTTTCGTCAACTACCCTAGAAAACTTGAGTGAAATTATTCTATTTTTTTATATAATACAGTTTTTTCAATAAGATAAGGGCCAAAAAAAAGAGAATTTATTGACACTGTGCTTGATACCAGCTTTCCACAAGAGACTTAGATGATTCCGCTAAAAGGCCTTCTTCAACACAGCTTTGAAAGAGATCCTCAAAAACACAAAGAGTAATGAGCTCTATCTTTTGCTGGCGAAAAAAATTAAGGGCCGAATTAAACTGATAAGAATAAATTACCATGGCCGATACCACCTCAATTCCTTGGGCCACAAGATAGCTGATCCCCTTAGAAAGAGAAGAGCCTTTCGTAAGAACATCGTCAATGAGTAAAACACGTGCCCCTTCTTTAATATCTCCTTCTAATAATTTTTTTCTTCCATGATCTTTTTGACTACTGCGCAAATAGCTAAAAGGAAGATTAAGCTCATGGGCCAAAACAGCTCCATGACTAATTCCGGCCGTGGCCATAGAACAAATGTGATCAAAAGGCACTTCTTCCTGTAGATCAAGAAGCCTCTCTTTTGCTTTTTTTAAAACAAATTTCCATTCATGACTATGAGTTGAAAGCTGACGCAGATCGCAATAGATCGGAGATTTTATTCCTGAAGCAAAAGTGAAAAGATCATTTGTGTTAAACTGAAAGCAAGAAGAGCGAAGAAGACTCTTGGCCATTTCTTTTGAATCACTCATTATTCACCTCGAAGGATTGTGTTGATGAGGTTATCTAACTCTTCTTGGAGGAATTGACAATTTTTCTGCCACTCTTGATGATTAAGTTCTTCTTCTTGATTTTGCGTCATCTTCCATAAAGCAGAACTTCGTCGCGTCAACTCTCTTAATAATCTTGCCGCCTCTTCAGGATTTGAATCTTCCATCTCTTCGAGTTTGAGAAGAACAGCATCCCACTGACTTGTATCACTTTCCGCTACAAGATTTTTTTCTTTGCCTTGCTCTTTTTTTTGCGTCATATATTTCCTCTATGAATAAAAACATAAACTTCTATCATTTCTTAGATCACACTTTTCTCAAAACCCAAAAGGATGGATTTTCTCCTCATAAGCAAAAAAAGAGTATTGAAAAGCTCTCGCTAGAAGCAAATAAATTTGATGTCGCTGCCGTTTGTGTTCGTCCTTGGCAACTTCAAAATACACTTGCTGGGCGAAAAGAACTCCATGGCCAATATAAAATTGCTACGGCCCATGCTCTCTTTCCTTTTCACCAGATGACCTCATACCAAAAGATAAAAGAAATTGAAATCGCTCTACAGGAAGGAAGTGAGGAGATTGACTTTCTTATCCCTCTTGAGAGCGTTTTGCGAGGGCAATTCAACTCTCTTTATTTAGAAGTCAGCTCTCTTCATGAGTTAGTAGGCCGTAAAACATTAAAAATTATCTTTGAGACGGCCGCCCTTACAGAAGAATTAAAGAAGAAGGCCATTGAAACGGTTGTCAGTGCTCTCCAAAAAAATAGTGATAAAAAAGAAGAAGGTTTAAGGTTCTTAAAAACATCCACTGGATATTTTAAAGAGCCCTATACCATTGATCAATTGGCCCATGATCTTCATCTTTTTCATTATTTTTCAAAAGGGAGATATTCTCTCAAGCCATCGGGTGGCATTAGAACTAACCAACAAATCATGAAATTATTGGCCTTATGCCCTTTTTTAGATCTCACTCCTAATAAATTCCGTATTGGAAGCGGTTCACTTATTGCACAAAAAGCAACATTGATGCATTATTAAAGAGTGAAAAAACTCTTTTTTGTAATTTTATTTTATTTTCCTCTCATGATCATGGCACAGTCGGGAGAGGGAGGAAATACCTACTCTCGCTGGAATATGCTTCGTGCAGGATGTATTGGCTGGACTCATTTTTTTAGATCAACTGATAGATTAAAACAAGAATGCGACACACATTTTCATAAAAGCAATATTGAACAAATTCCCTCCTATGCAAGACGCTATAATTGGATGATGGGCAAGCAAGAAAGGACCGCAAAAAGACCTTTTTTTTTCAAAAGTTAAAGAAACACGACGTGCCTTTAAGAGCTTCCTCTCTTTTGCAAAAAGAAATATTTTCCGTGGAAGTTTAGAAAAAGATTGCAGCGATATTTCACAACCAATGAAGTATCCTGAATTCTCTCATCTTATTTCTGACAGGAGCAACAGTCACCTCTATTTAGGCGAAATGCCCAATCAAAGTAACTTTTCTTATATACAAAATAAAATTCACCAAAACTCATGTGCTGGTGCCGTGCTAAGCTTTGTTAGGCCAAAAGAGCTTACCTTTTTTTCTCGTTTTTCCCCTAAACGCTTCTCTCGTATTTTGCCTGGTCAGTGGGCCGACAGTAAGATTCAAAATAAAATTATCTCTGTCCCGCGGGGTAAAAATCTCACTGAAGAACAACTTGAGGAAACATTCAAGTTTCTTGATTCCATGAAAAATCAAGGCTGTCACGTTTATATCCATTCGGCCAAAGGATCATTTCGCGCAACGGCCGCCTTGGCCGCCTACATGGCCCTAGAAAAAGCAAAAGAAAAGATAAATCAAGGAGAAGAGCATAGCAAATTATCAACAGCTCTCAATATTAAACATGGATCAAATGAAACAGAGCTTTTAACAGAGGCCCTGCACCTAATCAGAGAAAATAGAGGAGCTGCATATACCAATTCAAAAGCAATTCAAGAGGCCGGCCGTTTTCTGAAAAAAAAGCTTAATCTTCTCGACACAGATGAACTCTACAAAGAGTCAATCTTTTACGCTTCTAAAGCAACAGAAGAAGAAATATCAATTGATGGATACCAGAGATTTGGCAAAAAAAATTTTGTCATTGAAACAAAAGATCATGCAAACGCTATCAAAGAAAAAGATACCGCTGGCAGAAAAACTTACATCGAAAATGAAATTAATCATCTCTTAACAGAAATACAAGACGAAGAACTAAAGAAAAAACTTGCTCATTTATTAAGATCCTTTACTTTTTGGCAGGGGGCCGATCCAACGCTGCACATTTTAATAAAAGACAACCAGGCCATCGAAAGCAGAAGTAGAAAAGAATCATCTTCTCTTACTAAAACAGAAAACATTATCACTGCAAAAAACCATACTTCATATCATTTACAACGATTAGATGGTACTGTCTCAAGCGGAGAATATTTTTCAGAGGTTACCCTTTCTATCGATTTAACAAAGATAACACCAACTTCTAATTTTGAAGATCTTATTGAACAAGGTCTCATTAAAATGAAAGTTACTCACCATATTGCTCCTATTATAAAATAATTTTTTTTGTGCTATAGCTTTCTTCTTATTTTTCAAGGAGAGGGCATGCGATTTTTACTTTTTACTTTTCTTTTTTTCAATTTTCCTCTCAGTGCAAAAAAGATACCGACTCTTCCCCTTTCCTGCCCTACAGAAGACACTCCTCTTTATTTTGAAAATATTAAAGTAATAGGAGAACGCTCTTCTCTTCTTATCGACAAAATTGATGCCAATCTCTACTCCATTATCCGCTCTATAAAAGTCACAGGAGGTGTAAAAAGCAAAGACCTAGAGATCTTGCGCCAAATTGCTCGAGAGAATTATCGCCTTCACCGCGCCCTTTTTCAAATCATCTACTCTTGCCGATCCCTCTTGAAAAATAAAAACATCGCTAAAAACAAACCCTATATTGCCTCCTCTGTCTTTCTTGCTCGTCTCATTCAAAATGACCTCTATTTGAGTTTTTTACAACTCTCAGAAGGCAGTAGTTTTTTGAGAAAAATTTTCAACATTAAAACATCTCATGTTCCCAAAAGAATGCTTCGCCGTCTTAATCGAGAATTCTATCATCCTCGCAATCGCAGAGATCTTGAAAGAGGACTTCCTCTTTTTCGCCAACATCTTATTCAAAATGAAATTTTCACTTTAAATGAAAAAAAAGAAATGCGCTCTTACTTAGCAACCTCACCAACTTATTCATTTCTTACTAAGAAAAAAATATCTATCCGCGCCTTTAGGCATCTCTCACATATGAAAAATGAGCTCAAACTCTTTCATCACGAAGGAGTTGATCACAGTGAAAAGTTTATTCGACTCTTTAAAGCAAAGTTTTCCAAAGTCTTTGGCCTTACTGTTGGAAAAATTAAATGGCGATCGGGAAAAATGAAAAACAGAGATGATCTCTTAAAGGAGATAAAGGAAGTCCTTCGCCCTCTAGATATCCTTATCGAACGAACAGAAAAAGTCTCTAAACATTTTATGCCTGGCCATTTTGGCCATGCGGCCCTGTACTTAGGGACAAAAGAACAGCTCATAACATTAGGGCTTTGGGATAAACCTTTTGTGAAAAAGTTTAGAAAAAAAATAGGAAAAGGAAATGTTGTTCTCGAAAGTAAAAAACAGGGTGTTATTCTTAGTTCTCTAGAAGATTTTATCAATGTAGATGATTTGGCCCTTTTGCGTCTTAAAAAAGATGATCGACATGAAGTAAATTTTGTTGAAAAAAAAGTCCAGGAGGCCCTTCATTATTATGGCAAAAAATATGATTTTGAATTTGACACAGAAGATGATAATTCTCTTTACTGCTCTGAGCTTATCTATCATCTCTTCAAGGGAATTCATTTTCCTCAAAGCTACAATCTTCTTTTGGGTCAATCAGTTCTTCTGCCCGATAATATCGCTCAAGAGGCCCTTAAGGAAAATAGTGCTTTAGAAATTGTAAAACTTTATTTAGATGGTCAAAGAGCAAATATTGAAGAAATGGAGTTTCTCCCTATTAATGAGTGATAAAAAATGACCCCTCTTGAGCACATTCTCTTTGGCAAAAAAATAACCTCTAAGCTTGAAAAAATTCACACCTATCATGAAACCCATCTTTTGCGTCCAGAAAATCCTGCACGAGAAGAATCGCTCAAAATAGGAAAGTCTAAATTCCCTCAAGCACAAGAATTATCTACTTTAGAGGGGCGCGTAAAAGCACTTCACTCTTTTGCTAGTCACGAACTTCAGGCCATTGAGCTCATGAGTTTGGCCCTGCTTTTTTTTCCCGCAAGAGAAGATTGGGAAAAAAAATATAAGGATCATCTTTTGCTGGCCCTTGATGATGAACAAAGACATTTTAAACTCTATGAAATGCGAATCAAGGATCTTGGATACAATTTCGGAGACTTTCCCGTTAATCTTCATTTGTGGAATAAGTGCAAAAATATCACAACTCTCAAACAATTTGCGGCCGTCATGAGCTTAACTTTTGAAACAGCGAATTTAGATTTTGCTCTCCACTACGCTCTTTATTTTAGAAAGTTTGGTGATGAAAAAAGCGCTCATGTGCTAGAAGAAGTTCATCAAGACGAAATTGTTCATGTGGCCTATGGCCAAAAGGCCTTTGATGCGTCTCTTGAACATGAGAATAATTTTTTTAAGGCCTATGAAAAAGAGCTTCCCTTTGGGCTTACTCCTGCGCATTCGCGAGGAGGAAAAGAAATTTTTGACCTCAAAGGAAGAAAAAAAGCGCGCCTAACAGATGATTTCATAAAACAAACAAGAACATACCCAAGAGCGATGCGTGCTAAATCATCAAGTTAATTTATTCTATGAGTGGCAACTTTTTTCCGCTAAGACACTTCCGCAAAAATGGATGCATAACAGTATTATGCAAAATTTTGAGTTTATTTATTTTTTCATGGAAGAAAATACAGACAATTCTCTTGTCTCACCTTTTGATTATAAAAAAGAAGATTTAAATAAAATAGAAAAAATTCTTCAGCGGAATCTTCAACAAGTTATTCCTCTTGAAAAAACTCCTCCTAATATTATCACTCCATGGTGGGGAGAATTAAAGAATCTTGAATTTGAAAAAAAAATTAACAGCAAGATAACATCTACTCTTCTGGGTTTAGAGCTGGGCAACGATTTCACCCCCTCTCATACGCATATCATTTCTTCTCTTGAAGAACTCAAAAGACTCAAGCTTCCTTTTTCTCAGAGACAATTTATCAAGCGAAGTCCTTTTCATTCTTCAGGAAAAGGAAGTTCTCTTCTAACCGAAAATAATGTCAATGATCCCATTAAAGAAGATGTAATTATTACGCCTCTTCTCAATAAAAAATTTGAAATTGGTTGCTGTGTTAATGAACAAGATCATCTCTCTTTTCATTTAGCGCACTACCCTCACTTTACTTTTATGGGAGGAACTGTTTATCGAGATGATGAAGAACTTTTTCGCTCTCTAGGTCTCTCTTTTAAAGATCACTTTAATGCAATGGAGAAAATTATCTCTTTTTATCGAAGTCTTGGATACAAAGGACGTTTAAACATTGACTCGCTTTATTATGAAGAAGAGGGAAAAATAAAACCTTATTATCTTATGGAAGTTAATGCGAGACGATCTATGGGCCTTTTTCTACAGACACTCAAAAAGCTTATCCCTCCACACAAAAAAAAAGGGGACCTCATTTTAACACCACTTCTTCTAGCAGATGATCATCTTATAAAATTATCGCCTGATCTTCCTAAGCAAAGCAAAAAAACTTATTTTAAAACGGGAAACTAATCTCTTTAAACTCTCCCATCTTCAAATTCTCAAGAGAGTGACTTAATATGCGATGGCGAATCAAACGCAGTGTTGGAAATCCCACGGCGGCCGTCATTTTTCTCACTTGGCGATTTTTCCCTTCAGATAAGACAAGCCGAATCCAAGACGTTGGAATATGTTTGCGAAAACGAATAGGAGGATTGCGCTCTTCAGGAATAAGCTCTTTTTCTAGAAAGAAGGCCTGCGCCGAGCGAGTTTTATAACCACCTCCAATGACAACGCCTTTTTCTAATTGCCGCAGATGCTCTTCTTGAATCTCACCTTCTACCTGCACCCAGTATTCGCGCTCATGACCATTTTGAGGGTTTAGTAGCTTCTCAATAAGCTTTCCATCATCTGTTAAAAGAAGAAGCCCTTCACTATCGCGGTCCAATCTTCCCGCAGCATAAATGCCGCTAGGCAGGCCAAACTCACTCAAGTTGCGCTGGCCAGGAATATCCGAAGTAAACTGCGAGAGAACATCAAAGGGTTTATAGAAAAGAAAATAGCGATAGCTCTTTGTCTTTATCATCATAAAACAAGCCGAGAAAAAAGTTTAATCCCTTCAGCAATACTCTCCATGGGGGGAAGAAATTTAGGGTGATGAAGTCCATAGCGATGATCTTTCTCACCTTGCCTAACTCCTAGCCAAAACATCACAGAAGGATATTTTTGCGAAATAAAACCAAAATCTTCTCCGGCCATACTCTCTTTACAAAGATGAAGATTCTTTAATTTTGTTGAAACTTTTTTAAAAAGATTCTCATCGTTCATAACGGCGGCATAACGCGATTCCATTTCAACATGCAAGGTTACTTTATGGCGAATGGCCGTCACTTTTGCGAGCGTTATAAGTTCTTGAAAAAAAAGCTCCAGTTTCTCTTCATCTGAAGAACGCAATGTCATCTCTAATTTTGCCGTTTGAGGCGTTATATTGCGAACAGTGCCGCTACTCATTTTTCCTAGCCCCACCACAATGGCCGAAGAATCTTTTTTCTTTAAAGCATTTAAAAAATCAAAGGAGGCCTCAAGTGGATTGGCCGCCAAGTCTTGAAAGGCCACATGAGCAGGACGCCCTGTAAAAGTTAAATCAAAAGCACAAGTTGCCGCAAAAAGAGAACCACTCTTAGAATAAACACGACCTAAATTATACTCATCGCTTACATGAAGCGCATAGGCCTCTTTAATACTGTAACAATCAAGGTTTTTTTCTTCTAAAACTTTTAAGGCCCCACCACCACTCTCTTCGGCCGGTTGAAACAAAAAAAGTAAATTTTGAAGAGGTCGCTCTTTTGCTACTTGAAGGAGAAAACCATATAAAATGGCCGTATGAATATCATGCCCACAAGCATGCATGACCCCATCAACTGTTGAAGAAAAAGAAGAACGCGTCTCTTCTTGAAGGAGAAGAGCATCTAAATCGGCCCGCAACAAAATAAAATTGCCGCCTTTATTTGGAGAATATTCCACTAAAAGACCTGTTTGAAGACCTTTGAGTTTTTTGATGGTAAAGCAATCCCATTTTGCTATTTCTTGGCGCAAAAGGGCCGTCGTTTTTTTCTCCAAAAATGAAAGCTCTGGATAAGCATGTAACTGTCGCCGCAATTCTTCTGGAGACATGACTCCAACCCCCTTGACAGAGTAATTTAAAAATTTGGAAAATAAGAAGTGTTTCATTTCACAAATTGCCCCCATATTCAAGGATGATTTTATGATTACAACTGAAGAACTCTCCCGCCTTACTCATATTCCCCTCAAAACACTTCAAGGAGCCATGAGACAAAAGGGAATTCCCGAGGAAAAGAAAAAAATTACTCCTGAAGAATCTCGCAGCATCCTCGATGGTCTCTCTCTTTCTTTTAAACAAAAATCTATTACCATTGCTGCTTTGAAGGGCGGAATTGGTAAGACTTTTCTCAGTTCCAATTTGGCCATTCGCCTCTCTATGATGGGCGCCCGGGTTCTTATCGTGGATTTAGACCCTGAGGCCTGCGCCACCAACTCTCTTTTAAGCCAAGAGCAAGTGGAGTCTGAGGAGAAAAAGACTATTTTGGAAGTCTGCAAGAACCTCTGCACCTTTGAAGAGGCCATTTGGCCTACGAAATATCCTCTTTTGGATATCATGCCTTCGTCGCTTCGCGTCGCAAAGACAGAGCGAATCGTCAATCTCAAAAACCCCAAAACGCTGCTGCGCAAATCCATCGAACAGTGCTCTTATGATTTTGTCTTTTTTGAACTCCCTCCGTCATTTTCCACCCTCTCCGCTGCCGCTTACTTGGCCAGTGATGAAATCATTATCCCTTGTACGCCCAATATCCACTCTCTTGAATCGGTGGATTTAACGGTGGAGGCCATCAGCGAAGTGGCGCAAGAATTTGAATGTCACCACCTGGAATTCAAAATTATCCTCAATATGTTTAATCCCAAACGAACTGCCTCTCAAGATACTCTTACTATTTTGCGCGATGAGCACGCTGACTTGCTCCTCCCTTTTTGCATTCCTGAATCGGCCGATATTCAAAATGCCATCAACTCAGGGCTCAGTGTTTTTGAACACCGAAGCAAACCTCAAGTTCGAGAGGCCATTGATCTTTTAGTGGGAAGCATCTGCTCTCTTAAAATTGGCGAACGCTCTCCTCACACCTCCATTCCTCTCACTATTCCTCTTGAAGGTGATAAATCAGCGACGGAAATTTCGGCAACTCTTCAATAAAAAGGATTTTATGAGTTCCAAAAAAGCAAAAAAAAACATGACCCTGAGGAAGAAGAAAAAACCCGATATTCGCGGCGTAGGTGAGAAGACAAAAACAAAAACTATAAAAGAAAATAATTTACCTGAACAAGAGGTTGAAGGAGAAGATGTTACTTTTCTTTCTTCAAAGTTTCTTCGCCGCTGGAAAGATAACTTAAAAGATTTTTAAAGAGTTCTGTGAAAGATTCTGTTGCGAGAGGAAGGCATTTAGGAAAAGACCAACTATTCTCTTCTGGGGGAATTTTCAAAAAAAGAATGCTTATCTCTCTTTGATCCTCTATTAATGCTTCTTCTAGAGAATCCTTAAATTGCACATCTTCACCAATAGCAGAATATTTAAAAACAAAATTTTTAACTTCGGAGTTTTCACTTATTATTTTCTGAAGAGAAGCTACATCTTTTACTTCACGAATGACTTCAGTGCCAAAAACTGAAAATATTGCCTTTCCTACGGCCTTTTCATCCCAAGAGACAAATTCTTCATCAAAAAAAGTGACAGCATGTGTTTTACAGGAAAGAAAAAAGAGGAAAAAGATTTTTTTTATCATGAGGCATTGATTTTTAGATTGAAAAGAGATCTCTTTCAAGAAAAAAATCATCTATAATAAAATCCTTATGAAAAAATATACTCTCTTCTTTTTTATTTCAATTTTTTTTATTGTAGACCTTTGGGCCTCAGACATAGCAACACCTGAATGCTCTCCTTCAAAAAAATTAAAACTAACTTCAGCTATTTCAGCTATCTGTGAACCTCTTTTTCAACTTCTAGAAGAAAAGATCCTTCTTAGTAAAAAACCACTTACTCTGACGACACATTTTAATACAATTGTTATAGGAGATCTTCACGGCGATGCCCTCATCCTCCTTTTTTATGCAGTTAAATTTGGTCTTATCGACATTGATGATAAAAGCTACGAGCACTTTGCCAGACTTTTTAGCAATATCCCTATAACAAAAGCGGCCATCACTGGAAATTTAAAAGCGTTTCATGAACTCTTAGAAAAAATAGAAATTCTTCCTTCTACAAAAAAAATCTCTCTCATAGGAGATGTTTTTGCTGATAGAGGAGTTAGTGATTATTACACCTCAAGACTTCTTTATAAAATTTTCTCAACTCGAGAAAAACAGCTGCTCTCTCATGCTTCTAATCATGATGCTTGGGCCGTTATTGCTTATAAAGAAAATAAGAATTCTCACATCCCTTCCGTTTCTCTACAAGCTCCCTCTACCAGCGCTCTTGAATGGTTAGAAAAAAAATATATCCAAAAAGAAGATCTGCTCTCAGGAATGGATCTTTACAATAAAAGACAAAATCTCGTTGACGTCCATCTTGTTGGATCAGGAGAAAATAAACGTCTTTTACTCTCCTATCATGCACCTGGGGCCCTTCTCTCTATTCCTAAAATTTATAATTATTATAAGGGAAATATAAAAAAAACTGAAAGGTTTGA
>NODE-813-length-10830-cov-5.07889_pt1 | contig 10830 bp, 11 predicted proteins | sample MGYA00139097_ERZ477577 | MGnify/ENA metagenome assembly ERZ477577 | reverse complement strand
GAAAACAAAAGTAGAGGAGGAAAAAATGAATCGTTCACTTATTTTGGTTGGCTTTGCTTTAGCTGTAGCTGTATTTTCTGCACCAGCCTTCGCCGAAACAACTATTAAATTCGGTCATGTGGACCCAGCAGAATGGCAATCATCTAAAAAGGGTGCCGCCGGTGTCATCTTTAAAAATATCGTAGAAGGTGAAACCGATATCACCGTTGAGTTGTTTCCGGCAAAAGCTCTCGGAGACGAAGGTGACCTGGTTCAGCAGGCACAGGAAGGCACAACGCATATGGCCATGGTCTCCGGAGCTATGGCAAAGGTGTGCAAGGTTGCCGACGTTCTGAACATCCCCTATACCTTTGCTTCGGCTACCATTGCCTGGGACGTTTTGGATGGGCCCTTCGGCAAAGAACTTGCCGATTACTGCCTCCAGAAAACAGGACTGAGAACTCTGGCCTATGGGGAAACCGGCTTTCGGAATTTCACCAATAACGTTCGCGAGATAAAGTCTCCTGCTGACATGGCGGGATTGAAATTCCGCGTTCAACCGATTCCGTTGTACGTTGAGATGGTGAAAGGATTAGGAGGCGAGCCGACTCCGATTGCCTGGTCAGAACTGCCGAATGCACTCTCGACCGGTGTTGTTGACGGCCAGGAAAATCCGGTAGGAGTTATCTACAACAATAAACTCCATAAGCTGCAGAAGTATCTGGTGCTTGACGGTCATGTGTACGCCGCTGATTTTATATTGATCAACGATGATTTTTTCCAATCGTTGCCGAAAAATGATCAGGCAATCATCAGCAAGGCGGCAAGAATCGCTGGCGTAATGGGTCGTGCTATTCAGCAGTTCAACACTGCAGAAGGAGTCACTAAGGTTTCCGCCGAAGGCATGATGGTACATTCTCCCACCGCGGATGAAATGGCCCAGTTCAAAAAACTTGCTCAGCCTGCCGTAAAAGAATGGCTTGCCGGTGAACTTGGCGATGAAGCAGCCTGGATCGAGAAACTGGATGCTGCCGTTTCCAAAGCATCTATGTAGTAATTGACATTCTACTGCAACCGAGGCTGCCCATAGAGGTGTCAGCCTCGGTTCTGCGTTGCTTTTGGGAATTCAGAGATCTAATCAATCGCCATTACAGCAGCGGAGAACCCTTTAATGCACAGAACCGTCCAGCGAGTATCCCATGCATATTCGCGATTCCTTGCTCATGGCGCGTCATTTGCTATGATCTCACTTTTTTTGATCGTTTTCATCAACTCCGTTCGCCGATACACGCTTGGTAAATCATTGGAATGGGGTGAACAACTCCCAGTATTTATAGCCATTTACGGCGTCATGTTTGGAGCTGCATGGGCCTACCTGCAGGACAAACACATCAGGTTCACCATTTTAGTCGGCTTTTTGTCCGATTCTTCAACTCAAAAACTTTATCTGCTTGTCGATCTGGTCATGGCTCTGACCGGGGCGCTCCTAACCTACTCCGGCTGGCTTTTTGTCATCAAAAGAGGCGCCATAGAGGCCTCAGGGATAATCAACCTGGCAAAGGAAATAAAAGCACTTTTCGGATGGGATGCGTTGATCTGGATCGGGCATCAATACCCATATCAGTCAGCAATGATGATCGGCGGCGGATTGCTTTTCATTGCAGCGGTATTGAGATTTCTTATGCGTTTTTCCGACAATAAAGGAGATTGATGAATGGTTTATTTGATTCTCATCTCCTGTCTTGTCATCGGAGTACCAATAGCCTTTTCCATTGTTGCAACGCTTCTTTACTTCATGGCGGTCGGTGAGTTCCCCTACCATTTGAGGATTGTAGCCACACAGATGTTTACCGGCATAAAGTCCTACCCTCTTCTAGCGATTCCCCTGTTCATTCTTGCCGGCGATCTGATGAATGAATCAGGTATAACGGTGCGGATTATTGCCTTCACTTCGATCCTCGTCGGCCGGTTTCGTTCAGGACTGGCCCTGGTCAATATATGGGCCTCGGTTGTCTTTGCCGGCCTATCAGGATCAGCAGTGGCGGATACATCCGCCATCGGCAGGGTGTTTATCCCCGAAATGGAAAAAAAAGGGTATCCGAGGGATTTTGCAGCTGCCATCACAGCCGCTTCATCGGTGATCGGTCCTATCATTCCCCCAAGTATTCCGGTTATCATATATGCACTGACCGTAACCGGGGTTTCCGTACCCGCTCTATTTCTGGCTGGAATTTTACCGGGCATACTGCTGGCCTGCTTTCTGTCAGTCTATGTAATTATTTTTGCCGGACATTATGAACACAAAGAGCAGACAAAAAGTAGTGAATCACTTAAATCAACACTCATCCAGGGCATCATTCCACTACTCATGCCGGTATTTGTGGTCGGCAGCATCTTGTTCGGTGTGGTTACCCCCACCGAAGCTGCAAGTTTTGCAGTGGCGTACGCCCTTTTCGTCGGTCTGTTTCTGTTTCGAGAGTTGAAGTTGTCCGATTTGCCAGGGATTTTTGGCCGTTCCATGCGTGACAGTGCAGTAATCATGATCGTTATTTCTGCTGTTGCTGCAGCCAACTGGTTGCTCACCTATAATCGCATACCCAACATAATCACCGAGTTTGCGTTGGACTTCATGACTGAGAAATGGATGTTTCTTATCGTTGTGATGATTCTTTTTCTTTTTGTCGGTTTATTCCTGGAAGGCATTGCCGCCATGCTGGTTCTTGTTCCCATTCTGCACCCTATTGCTGTAAGTATGGGAGTGGATCCTACCCATTTCGGAATTTTAGTCGTTTTCAACCTCATGATAGGATTGATCACTCCACCGATGGGGTTATGTCTGTTCGTTGCCGACTCCATTGCCGAGGTAGGGCTAAGCCGCCTGAGCCGCCAGATACTGCCATTGTTTGTTGTCGAACTTATTGTACTTATTATTATTACATTTCTTCCCGTGACGGTAATTGGGCTGCCACGATTATTCGGTATGTAGGAGACCAGTAAATGACACAGAGAATCAAATTAGGATTGCTGGGTAATAATCTTGGCCGCAGTCGCGCGAAAGATTTACACGAACTTCTTGGCGAACTATATAACCTTAAAGTTAGCTACGAGCCGATGGATCTCTTTGACCGTGCAGATTCCGTGTCAATCGGGCAGGAACTGAAGCGTTGTAGAGAGATGGGATATCGCGGAGTAAATGTAACCCATCCCTACAAGCGTGATGCGCTCAACTTCGTCACAACGATGCAGCATTTTCCGGAAGGTCTGGCATCGGTAAATACGGTTCTGTTCAAAAAACAAGAAATGCTGGCTGATAATACGGACTACTCCGGCTGCTGCCGCAGTTTCGAACAACTGTTCAACAATCAATTCAGACCTGGCCGGGTACTGATGCTTGGCGCTGGCGGGGTCGGTGTAGCCATTGCTTACGCCTTGAGGAAAGTAGGGGCAGATGAACTGATTATTTTCGATACTCAGGAAAATCTTTCGAAAAGTCTCGTTGAACAGCTGAAAGGAGGCCATATGACTGTCAGACTTGCCGAACCTGATCTGCTGATGGAAATGGAGCGTGCCGACGGGCTTGTCAATGCAACACCGGTCGGTATGTTCCAGTATCCCGGAAATCCTTTCCCTTCAGAAGGAATAGAAAACCAATTGTGGGCTTTTGACGCGGTCTACACCCCGGAAAACACCGAATTCCTGAATCAATGCAGAACGAAGGAAATCAATACATTATCGGGATTTTACCTGTTCCTATACCAAGGGCTTGACGCGTTTAAGCATTTTACCGGAATTGACGCCGATGCCAAACGAGTTGAGCCTGCTTTTTTAGAGCGGTTTCCATTGGAATAAGATAGTAACAAGATCATGTAAGCTGATCTAAATCGCGAATACCAATTTATACACATAAGTAATGAACCTCTATGAGACGTTAAAAAGCGATATTGTCATGGGACAATTCCCGCCTGGCAGTAAATTAAAAATCGACATGCTTAAACAGCGTTACGGAATGGGTGTAAATGTAATTCGCGAAAGTCTGACAAGATTGGCATCGGAAAATCTCATTGCATCGGAAAATCAAAGAGGCTTCCGGGTCGCAGAAATCTCTGAATCCCGGTTAAGCGATTTGACAAGATTACGGATTCTGCTGGAAACTGACGGATTAAAGCATTCGATTGAAAACGGCGGACTGGACTGGGAAAGCACCCTTGTTGCCGCCTATCACAAGCTGGAATATATTGAACAAAAAATGCTTCTCGATGAAGAGAACCACTCTGCAATGTGGAATGAATGTGATTGGGAATTTCATGCAACCCTTCTTTCCGCCTGTGAATCTCAACTACATCAACTTTATCATAAACGAGTATTCGAACAGTTTCGACAGTACGTGATGTCCAATCTCAAAACGCATGGTTTCAGAGGCGAGAATATCATTGCAGAACATAAGGCTATTCTAGAAGCTGCGTTGGCGCGTGATTATGAACGCTGCAAAGAAGCTCTTGAAATTCATTTAAACTACTATCTGCTCTACCAGAAATAAAATCATAATTCTTGGTTCTATCATTTTAAGCGATATTGAATTTTAACAGGGCTTCTCTATACTTGAAGATCGCACCTTCAAGTATAGAGAAGCCCTGTTTTTCCAAGTTTGTGCCGTTTAAGAAATATTGTGAAGCATTTGCAGATGCGTCAACCGGGAATTATTCTGAGATCATGATGGATTCTCGAAACAATCAGATAATTACAGGCAATCCGATTTGTTAAAACCGACCCGCGGCCGCATGTTTGAGAATCAGGGAAAAGCTCATATCCTTATACGTTATCCCCAGATCAGGGGATATATTCTCAAAGCCCATGAATTAAAACAAATGATTGCTGCACATTATGAGGCCAATATTTCGTTGGAAGAACACGCGGAATATCATTTGGCGCTGATTCTGGATGGAAAACAAATCTATACAGAAAATGCCAAAGATCAGGAGCAGGTTGACCACATGGAATATATCGAAATAATCCGCAGGCATAATATCACAGAGCGCAAGACCCCCCTATCACCATTTGAATCGGAGCAGGAAATTGTGGACGATCCCGACCACCACCATTGGATCAATAACGTATGTTCGGGTGAATAAAACAAATCTCCTATTGGCCATCGTCAATAATCACAAACCATATCAGCCCTTGTATCCCATAATTCTTGGCAGCCACAATACCGTTTCGGGTACGAAGGTGGTAAGTGCCAACACCAATAGCGCCGCCAGAAGAAACGGCAGGGACTCACGCACGATTGACATAAGTGGCTGCTTGGTCAGGTTGGCGACGACAAAGAGCAATAATCCGAACGGCGGAGTTACCAGTCCGAGCATGATGTTGATTACAACAACAACGCCGAAGTGGACGAGATCGACGCCCAATAGTTTCGCGGTTGGTATGAGGATGGGCACAATAACCAGCAATATCGTGCCTCCCTCAAGCAAACAACCAAGCCCGATAAGCAGCAGATTGACCAAGAGGAGAAAGCCGATGGATGACAGGTTAAATCCGCTGATAAATTGTTGGACAGAGAGTGGGATGTTCTCGATGGTGACCACGTAGTTGAACGCCATCGCCCCGACAAAGAGCATCCCAATTGAGGTTGATGTCTTGGCACTGGAGCGTAAGACATCATATAGCTGACGAAATGAGATGGCACGATAAAACACCGATGCAGCAAGAAGCGCGTAGGCTGCCGCCGCAGCAGCTCCTTCGGTCGGGGTCATTATTCCTCCATAGATCCCGAAAAGGAGGATGACGGGGAGCATGAGTGCGGGAAACGCATTCCAAACGACACGGGGCATTTCACGCATCGGGAACGCCTCTTCGACCGGGTATTTCCTGACACGAGAGATTATCGTGTTCGTGCACATGAACGCCACACCAAGCAGCAAGCCGGGCACAACGCCACCCAGGAAGAGATATCCTATAGATGCATCGGAAACAAGTGCATAGAGCACCATCGGAATCGATGGTGGAACAATGGGACCGATGACGGCTGACGATGCGGTTATCGCAGCAGCATAGGCTACCGGGTATTTTCCATTGCGAGTCATCATGCCGATGATGATTCGGCCGAGGCCCACCGCATCGGCAACCGCCGAACCCGACATTCCTGCAAAGATGACGCTTAACGTGACGTTTACGTGTCCCAGTCCCCCGCGGTAACGACCTACCAGCAAGAGACAGAAATTCAACAGACGATCCGTCAGGCTGCCGGTATTCATGAGGTCAGCCGCCAGTATGAACAATGGCACGGCCAACAATACATAACTGCCGGTCAGGCCGTTTAATACCTGCTCTGCGGCAATGCCGATATCAAGCCCGGCCAGCATGAGGTAAAAAATCGATCCGGCGAGCATTGACAGACCGATTGGCAAGCCAAGAACGGCCAGCGTAATTAGTAGTGTGACGCAGAGAAAAAATGGACTCGGCATTATGCTATATCCGAATCTCTCGAAGGCTCCAATTCTGAATTTGTGCCTCGAACGGCAACCCAGAACAGCCTGCAGTGACGAATGATGCATGCTACCGCGAAAATCATATAGATCGAATAGAGGTAGTTGATTGGAATGTGCAAGGACGCAGTATGTTCACGTTTCATGAACGTCACGTAATCCCAGCTTGCCGGCAGCGATATTGCCAGCAGCACGACCAGAACCGTACTGGTGATTATTTTGAACACCCTCCGTACGTTATTCGAAACCGCATTGTAGAGGATGTCCATTCGGATCTCTTCTTTGTCTGATATCACTACTCCCGCCCCCCACAGCACACCCCATAACCAGCAGAGAAGGCAAACTTCTTCGCTCCAGGATAGTGGCCGAACCAGAAAATAGCGAAATCCGATCTGCAGTAGAAAGACCACGAACATGGTTCCCAGGAACGCGACCGAAACATTCTCGGCACGACGGTGCAGCCAACTGCCGCTTGTGAACCAGTTGATATTCTTTGTCATTGCGTATCGTCTAGCAAAAACGCTTTCTAAAGTTCTGTCTCCCCAGTTGAAACACTCCTGCTGCATGATTCAGCAGCAGAAGTGTTTCTCGCTTCTTTTTAAAGCGCGTTGATACTTTCCAGCGCACCTTGTGGCCAGTCTTTACCGTATTTTTCTAAATATTTTTTCTGAGCGTATGCCCGAAATGCATCAACATCTGGTGTATACACCTTCATTCCCTGAGACTTGAAAGACTCAAGCGCGTCATTTTCAAGTGCGGTGAACTTGGCTTCATAGTCGTCCATCGCTTTTTCAGCAGCCGCCTGGAACTCCGCTTGTTGGTCCGCCGTCATCGCATCCCATATTTTTGCCGAAACAGCCATCACATCATACCCGATAACATGACTTGTCAATACATATTGAGTTGTTACCTCGTTGAACTTCATGAGTTGGGTATTCAGTGGCGGATTGTCCTGCCCATCGATAGCACCAGTTTGCAGGGCTGTATATGTCTCAGCAAACGCTACCGGTGTTGGTGTTGCCCCTATGGACTCTCCCAGGAATTGCCAGAATTCACCTGGTGGCATACGCAGCTTGGTACCGGCAAGGTCTTCAGGCGTCATGATTTTTTTATCCGGCTTCAGGTTGACGTTCCGCGATCCAAAGTAAACAGGGACGATAACCTGAATATCAAGTTGATCGTGTGCCATCTTGATGAACTCTCGTCCCACATCGCTCTTGAATACCTTTCTCAGGTGATCCACATCACGGAAAAGATACGCTGAAGTCATCAGCGACCAGGCAGGCAATTGTTTAGAGATGTCAGCCGGTGCAAGATTGACCAGCTCGACATTGCCCCGCTGTAAGGCTACAAGCTCGGTTCCTTGCTTAAACAGCGAATTGAGATAATAGGGTTCAAAGTCGAAATTTTCTTTGATCGATTCGGCGAACGCCTTATAGGCATCGGCACGCGGGTCTTGCTCTGCGAAGGCGCAGGTAAATTTAAGCTTTGTTTTCGCTTCGGCGAAAACAACTGATGGAACTACTGCAAGCGCAATTGCCAGAACGCCTGCGACAATTACTAGACGTCGTGTTAAGCTTGAATGCATGGTACACCTCCTTGTAGAGTTGATTAAAAATCTATGAAACACCACCACGATAAGTCATTGAAGATGGAAAATAATTGTTATGAACCAACCAAATGGAACCATGTGTTCCATAGACAAAGAATATTACTTAATACCACATATCAATGGTTAAACTCTAACCATTGATCGACCTTAAAAAACAACAACGGCGAAACAGGCTTCTTCCGACTCTGGACTCTGCTATGTTTAGACTTCAAAACTCACACCAAGTGCTGGCACCCTAATTAACGAATCCAATCTCGATCCCTAAATGTCGATATGTTTCTTTGCTGTTTCCAGGCAGCGACGAGCATGCTCCTCATAGCCGTATTGCTGAACCCTGGCACCATTTGGCAGTTCGATGGACAAAGGCATTTGAGGCAGTTGTCCGATAATAGAAGCAAAATCAATACATCCCTCGCCAACATAAAGCCGCTCATCCCGGGCCACGCGGATCATCCCCTCTTTGCTATCCGGAATTTCATTGGGAACATCGCAGATATGCATAAAGTTAAACCACTCGCTGGGCAGCGCCTGTAACTCTTCAGGTGCAACTTTTGAATAATGGAGATAAAGCGTGTCAATCAGAATTCCTCCATTGGAACGATCTGCAGCACGGACGATGTCAGCAGTTTCCTGCAGATTGATCAATCTTGAAAAAGTAGGAAACTCCAGGTTCACCGTAAGACCAAACCGATCTGCCAGATCGCAGATCTCGGCGAATCGGTCAACAATGAAACTGCGGTTATCTCTGTCCGCGGTCCAGGCACTGGAAATAACGTGCTTCGCTCCCAGTTCAGCCATCACTTCCATTGCCGGGAGATATGATTGAGGATCAACGTCATCGACAATACGGGCCAGCTCGAGATCAAGAACCTTGATGCCCGTTTCTTTCAGGGCTGCCTTGGTTTTTTTGATCATCTCCTTGTCATCGGACAGGTATGCGATTTCACCAGGAACCCCCATGGGAATCGGTCTCAGGCTGATATAGTCATAACCTGCCTTTGCAGCCATATAGGCCATCTCCGGCGGAGAACATCCTTTCACGGTCAGATATGCAAGTGAGTATTTATGTTCCATGGTTCCAGGTCTCTAGATGGTTAGTCTGCAGTCGTACAAATCGACATTTTTGTCCAACCACACTGGGGTTGTCATATTTTTTCCAATAATTCTAAAGGCTTAATTGACCTACCTGTCTCACTCGATTCATTGACAGCCAAAGTCGTTGCAAGTGTCAGCAGCCCGTCGGCAGCAGTGATTACCGGTTCCTCCTCTCCCCGAATAACCCTGCAGAAATGTTCGAGTTGAGCACTGAACGGTGATGACCAAGGAACCTCCTCGGATCGTTTCATCAATGGTTCCCACCAGCCTTTTTCACGCTGATGGGGATGCGACCACACTTCCATATTAGGGAACGAAAGCGATCCCTCCGTGCCGAGGATGAAATAGCAGTCCTGATCCGTCTCGAAATAATCCTTATTCTCCCCGGACGTGAGTTCATAGGACCACGGTGACGGTGCGGTATCGGACACCAAAGCTGTCCCGAGTGCTCCATTAACCAGCTTGAAATGAATCGCCACCGTATCTTCCACTTCACCGCTTCTCACCAGATTGTCGGCCCGGGCGCTTATCTCGGCAACATCGCCGCAGATAAATCGTAAATTGTCTACTTCATGAATGATATTTATTAAAATGGGACCACCGCCCTTCTGAGAGCGCCATTTCACATCAAAATAGATGTCCGGCTTCATCAAGGCCCATAGCATTGAAATGCCCACGAGTTTGCCTAGATCGCCGCTTCGAACAATTTCCCGTGCCCGCTGAATCGGAGGGAAATAGCGCCGGTGATGACCGACCAGCAGGTTGATGCCAGTCCCTTCAACCGCTTCTACCAGCCTTTTTCCTTCTTCAAGACTCGCTGCTACCGGTTTCTCTGTCAGAACATGGATACCTTTTTCTGCACACGCCATCCCAACCTCTGCATGAAACTGATTGGGAGTCCCATCAATCGCACCTTCGATACCCGCCTGGCTTATCATCTCCCGATAATCAGTGAAAAAAGGGATTTTCAATTCTTCTGCAATCACCTTGCGTTTCGGGTCAACATCGCAGAAGGCAACCAGTTCCCCATTACCGATGTTTTTCGACCCTTCAATATGCTTTGCGGAAATCAATCCGCCGCCAATCAATCCGAGTCTTACCGGTTCCATCTTTCCTCTCTATCTCTATTGTCAGAAAAACACGCTTTCGGATCGCTGCAGGATTTTCGCCTTGTGGATGCACGGATCATAAATAGGGCAATCAATAAGAAGATTAATAGTGTTATAGCACTTTACTTTTGTACTGCTAAACAGTATATCGTATCGCATAGCAGGATAGACGATACGTGTATTACTGTCAACGTTTTTATGTAGTATGGTGATCTATCCCGTTCATCTGACACCATTACAAACGACGAAAAAACTATGACAACAAAGAACTACTTCACACCAACTGATCAGGGTGAGTACGCCATTGCAATTGATGGGAACAGAACGATATTTGGTGCCGGCGCATTAACAGAAGTTGGCGCTCACGCAAAAAATATTGGCATGAGACGAGTTGCGCTCTACACCGATCCTCAAGTTGGCAGACTACCCTTGCTGGAGACGGTGGTCAAATCCCTTCGGGACAAGGACATAAAGGTCTCTGTATTTGACGGTGTTGAGATAGAACCAAGCGACCGCTCTCTTAAAGCAGCGATCAGATTCGCCGAAG
>NODE-812-length-10850-cov-6.24345_pt1 | contig 10850 bp, 8 predicted proteins | sample MGYA00139097_ERZ477577 | MGnify/ENA metagenome assembly ERZ477577 | reverse complement strand
GTGTCATACCCGCCGGCACGGCGGCCTGCCGCCACTGCCCCGAACATGGCGGATCCTAAGGCGGGAGTCTGTTTAGCGGCTGAAATTTTAAAATTACGCCCGGTAACGTCTGCATATATCTGCATCAGCATTTTGTTTTTTTCCGGCAATCCGCCGCACGCCACGAGCTCATCCACCCGCACCCCGTTTTTTTCAAAGGCTTCAATGATGATGCGGGTTCCGTAAGCCGTCGCTTCAACCAGGGCCCGATAAATGTCTTCGGCTTTGGTACCTAAGGTCGCTCCGATTAAAAGGCCCGAGAGATCCACGTCCACCAGCACGGAACGGTTGCCATTCCACCAATCCAGAGCCAGCAGTCCGTGCTGACCGGGTTTTTGCAGGGCAGCCTTTTCTTCCAGCAATTGATGAATATCCATCTCACGTTCGTGAGCCTCGCGCTGATAGGCTGCGGGTATGCAATTATCTAAAAACCAGGCAAAAATATCGCCAACCCCCGATTGGCCGGCCTCAAATCCGAACAAACCCGGAATGATCCCGTCTTCGACGACACCACACATCCCCTCCACCTGCCGCTCGTCCTCACCCAGCAGCATGTGGCAGATACTGGTGCCCATAATCATCACCATCCGTCCGGATCCGGTCACCGTGGTCGCCGGCACGGATACATGGGCGTCAACATTGGCAACCGCCACCGCCGTGCCTGCTTTGAGACCGGTCCATTCGGCCGCCTGAGGAGTGAGTTCACCGGCTTTTTCGCCAATGGGATAAATGTCGCGCGACATTTTTTGATCAACGATATGTTCAAGTCGCGGATCGAGTTCCTTGAAAAAAGTATCCGGCGGGTACCCTTCTTTTTTTGACCACATGGCTTTGTAGCCGGCGGTACACGAATTGCGTTTTTCGACACCGGTGAGCTGCCAGACAACCCAGTCGGCGGCTTCGATCAGCCGGTCGGCCGCATCGTAGATGTCAGGGGCTTCATCCAGAATTTGCAGCGTTTTGGCAAAAAACCATTCGGAAGATATTTTCCCGCCATAGCGATCGAGCCAGGTCTCTTCCATCCGGCGCGCGGTGGCATTGATCTTGTCTGCTTCAGGCTGCGCGGCATGGTGTTTCCACAACTTTACCCATGAATGCGGGTTGCGGCGATAATCCGGTAACGTGCACAGAGGGGTCCCATCTCTTTTGACCGGCAGCATTGTACAGGCGGTAAAGTCGATTCCGATACCGATGACATCCTCAGAATTTACACCGGCTAGGGATAGCATATCCGGGACCGCATTTTGGAAGGTTCGAATATAATCCTGGGGGTCCTGCAGCGCCCATTCGGGCTCGAGTTGCACCGGAGCGCCGGCCAGCGGCAACTTTTCATCGATTACGCCGTTTTCATAGGAATATATTGAAGTTGCAATTTCTTTGCCCGTCTTCGTTTCCACCAACACGGCACGGCCCGATTCGGTTCCGAAATCGATCCCGATGGTATATTTGTTTTCACTCATTATTTAGTCCTTTATAGCGCCCGCGGTTAAGCCTTCAACCAGCCGCTTCTGAACAAAAGAGAAAAGGATAATCGTCGGCACAATGGTCAGTACGGCTGCCGCAGCCACCTGACCCCATCTTATGAGAAGGGCGGACGAAAGCCGCTGAATGACCAATGTGGCCGTGGCGGTCCTCTGACTTTGGCTGATAATTGAGACAATTAGATAATCGCCCCACGAAACCACAAATGAAAAAAAACCGGCAACCATAATGCCCGGCGCACCCAGCGGCAGGATGATATAAAATAAGCGCTGAAAAACGTTGCAGCCGTCCAGTCTGGCCGAATGGTCGATATCCACCGGAATATTGTCGAAATATCCTTTCAGCATCCAGATTGAAAATGGCAGTACCAGAATCAATTGTCCCAATACCACGCCGATAACGGTGTCAAGCATTTGTAATGAAAATACAATTAAATACATGGGAATAATCAGCAGAACCTGGGGAAACATCTGGGTGGAGAAAATGCTCAGAATGATCACATTCTTGCCTTTGATTTTATAGCGACTCAGACCATAAGCCCCAACAATGGAGCAGATCAGTGACAGAAGCGAGACGACCGTCGCAATCTTAAAAGAATTCAGCAAGTAGGTCGGATAATCGGTTACCGATAAAATGGTTTTATAATTTTCAAGTGTAAATTCATTCAGGGATGCAATCACCCGACCGGTAAATATGGATGTCTGGGTACGGAACGAACAGTAAATAATCCATACCACCGGCAGGATAAAAAAGGCCATCGAGATGCAGACAATGGTGTAAGCGGATAGGGCCACCCCAATTTTGCGCCGCGCTTTTGCCATTACGAGATGTTGTCCCTTTCACTTATTTTTATAAAGACGATGAAATATAACATTAACAGCAGCAGCATAACCGTTCCGATACTGGCACCGTATCCAATCGTGTAACTGTTCCAACACTGGCGGTAGACATAAACCGGCAGAACATCGGTGGCGTTAACCGGTCCTCCCCCGGTGGCCAGGTAAACGAAATCAAAATTGTTAAAGGTCCACAGCACATGGATGGTGACCATCACGATCACCATATTGCGGATACCCGGCAGGGTTATATACCAAAATCGATGCCAACCACCCGCACCGTCGATTTCAGCGGCTTCATAGTAGCTTTGGGGAATTGCCTGCATGGCCGCCAGAAAGGCAACACCATAAAAAGGAACGTTTCGCCAAAGGTGCAAGATCATAATAAACGCCAGGGCAACATCCGGATCACCCAGCCAGTAACGGTTTAATTCTTCAAATCCGATCATTTTGAGGACAATGTTGATAAACCCGATGTCCGGTTGTGCCATAAATTTAAACAATATCACCGTTGCCGCCACCGGAATAACCCAACTGGCCATAATGATACTTTTAAACCAGGACATTCCCGGCAGCTTTTGACTCATGGCCCATGCCAAAATTAGACCGAACAAAAACTGTAAAAAAACAACCACCACAGTCAGCGTCACGGAATGATAAAGAGAAATCCAGAATATTTCATCCGACAGAAGTCTGATAAAGTTTTGCAGGCCGACAAATTCAACCCCTTCTTTGAGGAAGTGTTTATTCGTAAAGGCAATGCGGATTCCTTCCAGCAGCGGATATAAGGTGAATATCCCCATGACGATCAGGGCCGGCAATATTAATAAAATTCCCTGTTGTTTTCTTGCTGTCATAATCGTGGTCAAGCCCCCGCGTCGATCACCGCCCCGGTTTTTTTGTCAAAAAGCAGCATTTTGTTCATTTCGAAGGTCAAATTTATAGATTGGTGAAGACTGACTTTGGTTTGAGGATGGACTTTGGCAGTAATTTGGTGGTCCCCGGTCGTAACGATCAGGATGACCTCTGAGCCGATGGGCTCGATGACTTCGACTACCACTTCCAATTCTTCAAGTTCACTGCCGTCGATTAGAAATGAACGATCGTTGATATGATCGGGCCGCATGCCGAACACGACCTGCCGGTTGATCCAGGCATCATATCTTCTTTTCAATGCTCCCGGGACGGCCAGTCGGAAATTACCGCCGTCTATATAAAGCTGTCCATTTGCCGCCACCAGCTTGACGTCCATAAAGTTCATGGGCGGGCTGCCGATAAACCCGGCCACAAACAGATTTACGGGGTTCTCATATACTTCCAGAGGGCTCCCGATTTGCATGATCTGTCCGTCATTCATCACAACAATCCGGTCGGCAAGGGTCATGGCTTCGATTTGATCGTGGGTGACGTAGATGATGGTTGTCTGCAATTTCTCATGCAGTTTTGAAAGTTCACTCCTCATTTGAATCCGAAGTTTGGCATCCAGATTGCTGAGGGGTTCGTCAAACAAAAAGACCTGGGGTTTGCGGACAATCGCCCGCCCCATGGCGACCCGCTGCCGCTGACCACCCGAGAGCTGTCCGGGCTTTCTGAATAGAAGATCTTCGATTCCTAATATTTCGGCGACCCTCTTCACCCGCGAATCTATTTGCGCCTTCGTATATTTCCTGAATTTTAGACCAAAGCCCATATTTTTATAAACGTTCATATGGGGATACAGCGCATAATTTTGAAAAACCATGGCGATGTCCCGGTCCTTGGGGCGAATATCGTTGACCAGTCGATCACCGATATGGATATCGCCTTCATCCATATCCTCCAGGCCCGCAACCATTCGAAGCGTGGTGGTCTTGCCGCACCCCGAAGGACCGACCAGAACCAGAAATTCCTTATCCTTGACGAACAAATTAATCCCGTCAACCACGGTATTCCGGTCGTATCGTTTGGTAATATTGGACAATCGTACTTCAGACATTAATCATTGACTTCATTCAATTAAAAAAGAAAGTAATCCGGCATTTTTATAAGCAGGAAAAATGGGATAGGGACCGGAGACAAAATTCGGTCACCCATCCACCTTAGAGTCTTAAAATTAAAATTTTTGCATTTTGTGATAAAAGTTATTTACACTGACTACCATAACGAATCCATCCGATTGGAATAATGGAATGATGGAATGGTGGAAAAATGGGTTGGTTTTAAGCGGAAATAAGCTCATTTTAATATTAATAAATAGACCTATTCCGATTTTTGAACCAATATTCCAGAATTCCAATATTCCAACATTCCAGCGCGTTATCACAAGATATTAAATGCACACCTGATGGGTTCTCCGCCTGCGGCGGATCCAAGTTGGGTCTTTTCTTTAGAGTTCATTGTTCTTCTGCAGTTCCATAATCCGGTTGTAAAGCCATTTCGCAGCTTCTGAAGGTGTTTTCTTGTCATAAATGACATAGTTAACCGCTCTCAAGTTGGCTTCATTTACAGGACCCCAGTTTATCGGCGCCATCGTAACAGATATCGGCAGCTCGTTGGCAAAACCTTTCATCCACCATTTAATACCCGCTTTTTCGAAAACATCCATATCGGCAGAATCCTTCCTGGCGGGGATGCCCCCTGAGTCGACCAGCCAGCCGGCCATTTTTTCCTTGGAGACGATGTATTTGATAAGCTCCCAGGCCCCTGCTTTATCTTTCGAATAGGCATTCATCATAATCGGTTTGACTTCAAGATAGGTTGCGGCAACACCGTCCGGGCTGTATGGCAGTCTCGTAATCGCCGTTTTGTTCTCAAGGATGTCTTTTGCGGCCGGGCTTTCCGTTCTGCGGCCCCAAAGCCATGGGCCCATGGGTGCCATGGCCCATTTGCCCGCCACATAGCCCGGGTCTTCGACCGGCCAGCCGGTGCCTCTCACATTCAAATCGCAAGCCGGAAAATCACCGTCTTTGAAAAGTTCATCATAAAGTGTCAACACCTTCTCAAATTGTTCGACCGTGCCATTAAAGGCAAGCCCCCCGCTTGACACGTCGAACAAATTTTTCTTTTTGCTCACCTGGTAATACCATGAGATAAATTCCTGGGCCGCCCGCGGATCACCGACTTCGGTGCAAACATAGAACCCGTATGTCTTCTTTGCCGTCAATTCTGTGATTTTCCTGGCGGTCTGGATCAACTCATCCCAGTTCTGCGGTATCGACAGGCCATGCTTTTCAAATATATCTTTGCGATAGACCATTGCGCGGGCATTCGTATTGTATGGCAGTCCGTATAATTTACCATTAATTCTTAAAGGGGCTAAGGTGCTTTCGATAAATTGATCGCTCTCGGGCCAATTTTTAAAATACGAATCCAATGGCTCAATCAGACCTTTCTGGACATAAACTGCGGTATCCTCCAATAGCCCCTCGATAACATCCGGAGTAGCGCTTTTCGCCTGCAATAAGAATTTATCCCTTTGATCTTTATACTTTCCGGGACCATAAAAATTATCTACCGTATAACCCGGCAGCACATTTTTTATATCCTTTTCCCATTTGCTGATATATTCCGGCGAAACCTCCTGGGTGACGAAAGGCATGTTCCAGAAGGAAAGGGATTTTTCCGCTTTTACGTCGGAAAGCAGACCAAAGGGGGCCCCCGTAAGTAAAACGACACTTAACCCAATAAGAATCCATTTTCTTTTAGACATTTTCGCACCTCCTATTTGTTGCTGGTTGTTGTTATGCCTTGCTTTTTAGCAGGATAGCGTAGATTGATACGGAAACCATGATAATCAACCCATAGATAAGTTGAATCCAGAATCCGGTCAGCCCGATGGCGATAATGCCGGCTTCCAGTGAACCGATGATGATCGCCCCTGTAAACGTACCGAAAATGGTGCCCATGCCCCCAAATACGGAGGTCCCTCCGATGAAAACGGCTGCCAGGGTCGTCAGCAGATAACCCTGCCCCTGGCTCGGCCAGAAATAAGTTACCTCAAGGGTGGATAATATCCCGGCAAAGGCGGCAAAAAATCCCATCTGCATAAAAACGATCGTTTTTACCCGTTGGACATTGATACCCATCATCCAGGAGCTTTCCGGGTTGTCTCCCACGAAAAGAATATGAGATCCGAACCGGTGACGATTGAGCAGTATCCAGAATCCGATGCCCAACAATAGCATCCAAACTGCCTGGGCAGGAATTTCGCCACCGATTCGCCCAACTGCCAGGGAGTAGAATAAGGTTTCTTTGGCTTTGACGAGCGCAATTCCTTTTCCCTGTGCGATAACGTTGACCATCCCGCGAAAAAAGAACATGGTGCCGATGGTTGCCACCAGAGATGGAATCCCTACGCGCACGATAAGAATCGCGTTTATGGCACCGGCTGCCAGACCGACCATAAAGCAGACCAACGCAGCCAACCATATATTCCCGGTGAGGGTGAACACTTTACCAAACAACAGGGCTGAAAGGGCCAGCACCGAAGGAAAAGACAGGTCCATTTCACCCAAAGTAACCACAAGGGTCATGGCTAAGGCCATTATCCCGAAAAAGGGGATGGTGGACATAAAGGAGTAATAGATATCGAAACGCGTAAAGACCTTTGGGTTTCCGATGATAAATAGCAGATAGATCCCCGCCAGCACCGCTGCGATGCTGATCTCTAATCTCGCCTGTCTTGTTCCAGCAGTTTTCACTCCTTTTTCCCCGTTAGTTCAACTTGCCGGTTCGAGCCAGTTGAACCATCTTGTCAACCAGTTCGTCCTGTGAAATATCCTTCTTCAGGAATTGGCCGGCGATGTTGCCCCGGTCCAGGATCACAAATCTGTCTGCGACCGGATAAACATAGTAAATGTTGTGACTGATAAAAATTGCCGACTTGCCCTGTTCTTTTATGTGGCGCACAAAATCGATCACTTTTCGTGTTTCGGAAAGCGAAAGCCCCATCGTAGGCTCATCGAGGATGATCAAATCCGCCTCGAAATAAAGCGCCCGGCCGATAGCAATGCCCTGCTTTTCCCCGCCTGACAGCGATAATACCATCGAATCGGTATTGATAGCTTTAGAGGTAAACCCCATGTGTTCGCGGATCAGCTGGTTGGTCTCAGCTTTTTGCTGCTTGACTTTAAGGAATCCAAATCTATAGGTAAGCTCCCGTCCGGCGAAAACATTTCGCCAGAGTGCCTGCTGATCGGCCAGCGCTCTTTCCTGGTAGACGGTTTCGATACCCAGGCTCCTGGAACGTTTAACTGAATGCCGGGTGATTTTTTCGCCTTTATAGTAGATTTCTCCGGAACTGGGCGGGTGAACACCGGTGATAATTTTAATCAGAGTTGATTTGCCGGCACCGTTGTCGCCGACCAGGCCGATGATTTCGTTGCGACCCACCTCAAAGTTGACATCGGCTAGAACTTCCACCTCCCCAAATGACTTGTAAATATTCGACATCGAGAGCAAGGACGTGTTCGAATTCATTTCGGCCATCTTCTCTCCTTTTGTCATTACCGGATGCCCTTTTCGGCCAGAGGAGCGACGAAGTCAATGTTCGTTTTATCGATGATGGCAGCTCCCGTATCGATATGCAGTCCGGCAAAACCATATTTCTTAGTCAAACAGATCTGCAATATCGGCAGGTATCCCTGCAGCCACGGTTGTTGATCAAGAACACATCCGATCCAACCTTCCTTGATTCCCGTGGCGGTAGCTGCGCTCAAATCAAATCCGGCGGTATAGATATCACCCGGCTTTCTTCTGGCGGCATTCAGATAGGTGCCGATCGTAGCCGTCAGAGCGCCGTGATCGGTAATGAGGAGTTTAACATCCGGATGGGTGGCGATATAACTTGCCACCACCGGTGTGCCCAGCGATGCATCGCTGTTAACCGCATCTGATATTTCGATATAATCCACTTCCACACCTATTTCTTTAAGCGCGTCAATACAACCCTTGGTTCTGAGTCCCCGGGTTTCCTGACCCAGCAAGCCCCAGACCATGGCCCGATCGCCTTTTTTCAATCCGGCTCTCTGAGCCGCACCTTTTCCCAGCATGACACCGGAGGGATATAGTTCCTGACCGACATAACCGAAGCCCTTGGCCTTGAATTTGTCTTCAATTGCCGGCAGCGTAGTGTTCTGGCTGGTAACAATAATGCCCTTTGAAATTGCTTCATCCACCAGCGGGGCATAAGCGGCGACACCGGGATGCCCCATAACGGCAATGCCGTCCGGTCTTCTGGCGATGGCATCTTTGAATTGCGCCACCATTTTATCCGGGAGCCAGTCCGACCAGACATAATCGACTTTACACCCCAGGTCTTCCTCGGCGGCTTTCGCGCCTCTGTATACAACCGATGCAAATGGTCCTCCTTCGCTTCCTCCGGGGAAGAAGACGACTGAGATGCCTTCAAATTGTTTGCCGGCAGCCTCGGCGCTCGCAAGATTGGCGCCCGAAACCATTAAACCCGACAATACCATCAAACTGATCGATATAAGGGCGACTCTTTTCATCGTGTTTTCCTCCTTTTTTTCTATTTTTCAGGGTAAGCGATGATTGGTTCGGCTAAGCGTAAATAAATCACCTCCTTTCCGGATAAAGGAATTGCAGGTTAATCTCTCAATCAGGTTCAGTTCTGTAGGAATTTCACTTTTAATTGATATTCATTATGTCGAACCCCTTACGATTAAATGGGTCTTCAATACGATAAATTTGGGTACAAAATGATCATTGTTGCTGTTGATTTGTTCCATCAATAGCTGTGCCGCCGTTTTTCCGATTTCATATGAGGGCTGTTCAACCGTTGTCAAGGGAGGATCAAGTAATGAAGTCATGTACGTGTTGGAAAAACCGGCTAACGCAATATCATCCGGAATCTTCATGCCATGTTCTTTAATCGTCACAAAGGCACCGGTTGCAACCGGGTCATTAACGGCAAAGATCGCATCCGGCAATGTTTCGAGATTGAGCAATTTCTGAAGCCCGACAATGCCATCGGTGTCGTCAAGCCCGCCGTAAACTACCATCGATTCGTTGAACGCTAAATTCCCCTGCTGAAGTGCATCCATATAGCCCTTTAAACGAAACTTGGAAATAGACAAGTTTTTGGGTCCGGCCAGGTGCGCAATGCGTTTGTATCCGGATTTGATCAAATGCTCGACAAGGTCAAAGGCCCCCTTATAATCGTCGACAACCACTTTGCTGGCTTCGATATCATTGCTGACGCGATCGAAGAAAACAATCGGTACTCCCCGCCGCTGCAATACTTTAAAATGATCCAGATTATTTGTGTTCCGTGACAGAGAAACCAGTAACCCGGCCACTCGATGTGAGCCGAGACTGCGGGTAACCAGAACTTCCCGATCAGCGGTCTCATTCGACTGACACACGATGATGGTATATCCGGCCGCATAGGCAAGTTCTTCGATGCCGTTTATAGCCGCAGCGAAAAAAGGCTGTTTGATTTCGGGGACAATGACGCCGATGGTTTTCGTTTTTTTGGTTTGCAGGCTTTGGGCGATGGAATCCGGATGGTAATCCCGCTCTTCGGCCAGCGAAACGACCCGCTTTTTGGTCTTCGGACTGATATCCGGATGATCCCGTAAAGCCCGCGATATGGTCGACGGTGATAGCTTCAGTTCACGTGCGAGATCTTTGATGGTTGCAGGAGCCATTTTAAGTATCGCCGATTTGAATTGTTATTTAAATAAACATCTTTGCTGTAATTAGACCCCTAAGGCCCTTTATTTAATATCATGTTGTAATATGCAGGTTGTAGCTTCAGCTGTCAGGTGTCAGCATATAGCACCTTTAAGACCCGACACCTGAAACCTAATTTTGTTTATCTGCTTCAAGCTGGTTGCATATCAGCCACTTCATCTACTGCATGGTTAGTCGTGGTGATCGAGGTTGTCGACAGATACCGCTGCAAAAGAATGAAGACAAAAAGCAGTACGCCGATGACGATCATTGTCCACCAGGAGCTTAATGTCCCCTGGAAAGTGATAAATGTCTGTATCAGCCCCAGGATCAAAACCCCTATCAGAGTGCCTTCCACGTATCCCGCGCCCCCGGTGAGAAGGGTCCCTCCGATGACGACCGCGGCAATGACATCGAGCTCCAGGCCCACGCAAGCCAGGGGGTAACCCGACAGGGTGTAGAGGGAATAAACAAGACCGGCCAGGGCACACAATGTTCCGTTCAAGGTGTAGATCAGGACCTTGGTTTTGCCTACCGGAAGTCCCATTAGAATCGCTGATTGTTCATTGCCGCCGATGGCATATGTATTGCGCCCGAATCTTGTGAAATGGGACAAATATATTCCAATCAGCACCACGACAATAAAAATGATGCCGGTGGCCGGCAACCAGGCCCTGAATCCCAGAGGGATTCCAAAATCGACGATGCGATCGATAAAGGGGTGCTTTATGGGAATGGCATCGAGACTGGTGAGAAATGCGAGCCCCCGGGCCAGAAACATTCCCACGAGCGTTACCAGAAAAGGGGGCAGATTAAAGA
>NODE-810-length-10853-cov-3.91174_pt1 | contig 10853 bp, 12 predicted proteins | sample MGYA00139097_ERZ477577 | MGnify/ENA metagenome assembly ERZ477577 | reverse complement strand
TTAAAGAGGCCATGGTAGATGAGCAAGAAATTATAAAAAAACTAACTTCTTCTGATTTTAAACTTAGCTATCTCTCATCAAAAGAGCTCACTCTCTTTTGTCCTTGTAGTTTTCAATATTATCTTGAAAAGCTTATTCCATTGGTGAAACAAGAGGGTTTTTTGAATCTTATTGATTTAGATGAAAAAGAGAGGACGGGACAAGATGTTCTCAATGTAAAGTGTGATTATTGCGAAAGAAAATACTCTTATAAAAGTGATTCCTTTACTTCTTCCTAGTCATCACCGTAAGCTTTGAGCTACAAGTTAATTCATTTTTTTCATTAAAAAGATCAATTGTCCAAAATAAGACTCTTCTTCCAGAGTGAACAAGAGTCGCTTTTGCAGATACTTTTTGTCCAAGAACAATACTTTTAAGGTGATTTGCTGAAATCTCTAATCCCACAGCATCACTATTTTTCATTTCTTCATCATCGCTATGTTGAAGCACAAGATAAGAACCGATACTTCCAAGAGTTTCTGCTAGAACGCAACTTGCTCCCCCGTGGAGAATTTTCATGGGCTGTATGACTTTCGTGGAGACCATCATTTCGCCACAGACAACAAACTTCTCCTCTCCATTCAGAGAAAGATCCAGAATTTTTATGTCTAAAAAGTCTACCATCGTATTTTTAGAAAAATTTTCAACTTCTTCTAAAATATTTTTTTTATTTTCAATAATTTTTTTAAGAGACATAGAGGACTAATCCTTTTAAATATTGCCCTTCTGGATGAAAGACATTGACGGGATGATCAATTCCTAGGCGATGCTCACCAATAATTCTCACATTTCTTCCTGCTTCCAGGGCCGCAAAGAAAATCATTTTTTTAAAACTCTCTAGAGAGATAAAATGAGAACAAGAGAAAGTAAATAAAATTCCTCCACTCTCAATGATCTTCATCGCTTCTCGATTAATATCTTTGTAGGCCTTAAGGGCCGAGCGCTCATCTTTTCTCTTTTTAGCAAAAGCAGGGGGATCTAAAATAATGAGATCATAACAATCGTCTTGAGATGTTTGAAGACCTCTCAGGTAGCTAAAAACATCTTCTACAACCCAGTCCATTTTTTTTGTTTCAATATCAGTGTTAATATTTAATTCAATATTTTTCTTGGCCATTTCGATGGCGCTCTTGGAAATATCCACGGAGGCAACACTCTTTGCGCCTCCTTTCATGGCCGCGGTAGAAAACCAGCCGTGATAGCAAAAAGTATTAAGAACTTTTCTTCCTTGAGAGTATTGAGAGACGAGAAGACGCATTTCTCGCTGATCTAGAAAGGCGCCTGTTTTTTGGCCTTCTAGAGGATTAACAAAATAAGAGATATCATTTTCTTTAACAACAATACCTTTAAATTTATTTTCCTCCCCCTTGAGAAAACCATTAACAGAGCGGAGTCCCTCGCTTTTTCGAGAATTTGAATCTGATTTTTCAATAACAAATTCAAGTTTTGGCATAAGCGCAACCAATTGATCTTTCATAAAGGAAATAAGATGATCAGTTGCCTTCACATGAGACTGAACCACGGCCACTTTCTCACTGTAAAGATCAATGATAATTCCAGGGATGCCGTCTCCTTCTCCATTAATTAATCGATAACAATTCGTTTTGTTTGTATCAATAAGTGCTTTTCTTAACTCATAAGCATCTTGAATATTTTCTTTAATAGAAGTGAAAAATTCATTTTCGCCAAAACTGTACATACGAATAGAAATACTTTTTCCTGCTGTATAAAAACCACTTCCTAGTATTTCGTTATTATTTGATAAAACCTCAACAATTTCTCCTTCTTTATCTAACTTAGAGAAATCGCCTTTATTTTCATCAATCGCACCAGAAAAAACCCAGTGATGAAAAGATTTAAGTGTTTTTTCTTTCCCTGCTTTTAGAATAATTTTTTTCATTTTTTTGATCCACCTTCAGAGAGCATTTTATAAACTTCATTCTGATCTTGCTTTGTAATAAGTGAGACCAGTTTGGCAACACTCTTCTTTTTCCCCTTACTATTAATAATACTTTCAGCAGCACTAAGAAGCTCCGGAGGGGTAAAGTTTTTTTTCATCTCATGACTTTCTCTAAAATCAACAAGAAGAACAAACTCCCCTTTTTCATTCATCTCTTCAATTTCGTTAATATTATCTAAAGAAAAATGAAAAACCTTTTGATGCATCTTCGTGATTTCTTTAACAAGAACAACTTTCAAGTGTTCATATTTTTCCAAAATAAGTCGTGTCGTTTTCTTTACTCTCTTAGGTGATTCAAAAAAAATGGCCGTTTTAACACCCCCATTCCCCTCTAGTACTAACTGAGCATTTTTAAAATCTCGAGGAAAGAATCCATGAAAGGAGAAGGGATGTGGGAGAAGAGAAGATAATTCGAGGGCGGCCAAGAGAGAGCTTGCTCCAGGATAGGTATCAACAAAAATTTCTCGCTCATGAATGGCCTCCAGCAAGGGAAACATGGGATCACTTATCAAGGGAGACCCAGCGTCACTAACTAAGAAGAAATCATTTTCACTTTCCTCTATTAATGTCGCAAAATAATCAATTTTATCTTTTGTTGAATGATCGTGGAAGCTAAAAATATTTTTCCCCTCCAGAGAAACACTCAAAGCATTCATGAGCTTTTTGAGCATTCGTGTATCTTCAGCAATAAAATTAACACCCTCTTCGAGGGCCCGTTTCGCTCTTAGAGTAATATCTTCAAGATTTCCGATGGGAGTACTAAGAAGAATAGCTTTGGCCATTGAATTGTCGCTTTTGTTTTAAAAATTATAATAAAGGGCATGGCCCATCTCAAGTTTCTTATTAAGAAAAGGAGCAAAGTAGTAAGATTTTTTCTTTTTTCCTTCAGCATAAAGTTGATCATTATTTCTCTGTGAGATAATCTTTCCAAGATAGACGGCCATCATAATGGCCAAAGGATAATCAGATGCCCAATGAACACCATTGCTCATCATGGAAAAAGACAGTGCACCAATAAGAGAATAATTAAGCGGCCTCATCCAATATTTTTCTTCTGGATAATTTTCTTCAATAATCGTAAATGTGGTTAAAAGTGTCGCTACATGTCCAGAAGGATAAGCGTCATATTTAGGAACATTGCTTTGATACTCTTTAAAGGCGGGAAAGAAGTGAAACCGTCCTCTTTTTTTACTTCTCTGATTATAAGTTTCACGTCCTGTCACTCGTTTAAGAAATTGATTCATCATGGTCATGCTAACGAGACCTTCCACGATTTGATTGGCCACACTTTTCAATTTATCATTGCCTTGAATAAAACTCGTACCATAAAGACCTAATGTAAAAAGAGACTGAGTTACTCCATCTCCAAGATAGTAAAGAGATGTATTGAAATTATCAGGTCTCCTCACAGGAAGTCCTGCGATAGAGAACATTACTTTTTTCCTATCTTCAAAATCTTTATTAATCCCTCGGGAAACTCTGCGAGAAAAAGAAAGAATCTCTTCATCGGCATACCAAAGGAACATCGTCGAAAGAGACATCAAGGCAAAATCAGGAATATTTTCTGGCCTTATCATTTGTTGAGGAAGTTCAATGAAATTATTTTTAATATTTGAAATAAAGTTTTCTTTTTCTTTACTCTCTATTAAAAAAGAAGACAAAAAAATAAAAAGAAAGAAGAAGATCTTTTTCAGTAAACAAAAAACCATTAGAAAGCCTAGCTGTAATCATTAAGAAGAATTAAAACGGTAATTTACTGCTTTATAGAATTAATTCAATTGATCTTGTAAAATTTAAATCATGAGACCAGAAAATAAGCTTACTCGATTTGATTCTCTTTTTTCAAAAGATGATATTACCTTCTTCATCCAACAGGGGGTGAGTTCTTTTTCTTTAGATTTTAATCCACTATCGCCTCTTTTTTGCCCTTTGAAGCTAGCAAAAGATATTCTGCAGGTAAAATGGCCTTTTGGAGTAGGTTGGACCTTGCTTTTTGGTCAGGAGAAAATGGCCCACATGGAATACCTGATTTCAGAGATAAGGAAAGTGGCCATTAATATTCCTTTAAGTGTTCAGATCAATGAAGGAAATTTAGACTTGATAGAGATCCTAAAGTTTTATGGGAATCGCCCACAAAATGAACTTTTTAGTGAATTAATCATTGAAACGGCACATCCTTTCGAAATCTGCAAAATGATTCATTCTGAGATAATGAATGAATCGGGAAAGAAGGTGGCCCTTCAAATGCATGCCAAAGAAATTGCTATACAAACAATGAAGAGTGCAGAATTTATAAAACTGATGAATTACCAAGAAGGCAATCTTTATATTAAGCACTCTACGAGCGAAATTCGACCGCTTTCTATCCTCGATTTTATTTCTAAAAAAGTACACTGTGTTCCTTTGAGTATTGATTTTTTTAACTTAGAAAGGTTAACAAAGAGAGAAGAGACTTTAAATTTTGCTCAAAGGGTTATGTAATGAAAATTCTTATCACAAATGATGACGGTGTTTATGCTTCAGGTATTAATATTCTCTATGAAACGCTTAAAGATCATCACCAAGTAACTGTTGTGGCGCCAACAGAAGAAAAATCAACAACGGGTCATTCTCTAGGCGGAATCAACCATCCTATTCGTGTTCACCAGATGAAAGAAAATTTTTATGCTGTCTCTGGTCATCCTGCTGACTGTGTTTTGATGGGCCTGGGGCATTTCTGCCAAGGAAGAGACCGACCTGATTTAGTTTTGTCGGGAATTAACCGTGGAGGAAATCTTGGACAAGATATTTATTATTCAGGGACTGTGGCAGGAGCAAGAGAAGGCGTCTTTCATGGAGTAAAGGGAATGGCCGTCAGTTTGGCCATTGAATTAGGTCAGGCCAAGGAGCATTACAATGACGAATATAAAAAAACGGCCAATCTTGTAAAAGAACTTTTGGCGAAAAATATCTTAAATCATTTAAATGAAATGGAGCTTTATAATTTAAACACACCTCCTCTTATGAGTTACAAAGGAATAAAGTGGGCCACTCTAGGTCATCGATTTTATTCTGAAGATATTATGGAGCGAGTTGATTCAAGAAATAGACCTTATTTTTGGACGGGCAGCTCTTACATTGATCATAATAAGAAAGAGGCCAGTGATTGTTCTTATATTGAAGAAGGTTTTGCTACTCTCTCAAAAATTATTTTAGGAAAAAATGTTGATAATCCTGAAAGCTTTAATCTAGATATTGACCTAAAGTAGCGATACAATACATTAATGAAATCTCCTGCTCTTTTTCTTCTTCTTTTTATTCTTACGTCCTGCGCATCTATGCAGTCAGGGCGTTATATTCAGTGGCATAAAAACGATAATATTGAAAAGATTGCTTCTCGCTATAAAATTCCTCCTGCTGCCATTTTAAACTCTAATAGAGGAAAGCGCTTTAGACCTGGTGAATGGGTTTTTATTCCAGAAAACATTGGGATATTCTCAAGTAATGATTATCGTCTTCTCTACAGAGGAAGTATTTCATCGGCCGATTTTTATCGAGGAAAATATCTTTGGCCAGTGCCAAGTTCAAAAAGAATAAGCTCTCCTTATGGGAAAATTCGAGGACCACGCAGACATAAAGGTCTTGATATTGCTGCACAGAAAGGATCTGTTATCTTGGCCGCTGAGGATGGAACCGTGACCTATGCGGGAAATAAATTAAGAGGATATGGAAATCTTGTTATTATCCACCATAAAGATGGTTATTCTACTCTTTATGCTCATGCTGATAAACTTCTCACGAGAAGAAATAAAAAAGTTTATCGTGGACAAATTATTGCTCTGATTGGCAGTACGGGAAGGTCTACAGCTCCTCATCTTCACTTTGAAGTGCGAAGAGGAAAAAAAACTTATGATCCTCATCCCTTGCTTAAGTCACGAAAATAATTTAATAAAATCCGATGAAAATTATTACTTTCTCTATTCCGCTGCTTCTCTTTTATTTTTTTATCTGGCTTAATTATAAAAACTTCATTCCTATCTTTGACGCCGGAATTTATTATCGATGTTTGCAAAATATTCATGCCTCACCAGTAAGTTTTTCCAGTTTTTCTTGCGCAGGACATCCAACTTATATTTATATGCTTCTGCAGTTTTTATTAACACTGCCCTTTAAAAACAGCCTTTCTTATTTTAACTTTATTCAGCTGGCCCAGCTTCTTTTTACTAGTTTCGTTTTTTATAAAACTCTCTCCCTCATCGATAAAAGACAGAAAAGAGAGGAAGAAACAAATCTTAACTTTTTAGTGACTTTGATTTTTGCGACTCTTCCTATGTTTCTTTCAAATTTTTTTCACTTCAATATGGACAACGGTATCCTTATTTTCACTGTCCCATTGATCTATTTTGTCATAAAAGAAAATCTCATCATTGCTTCTTTATTTGGCTGCGCCTTGGTTTATACAAAAGAAACGGGTGTCTTTGCTTATTTTTTCACTCTACTAAGTTTTCTTCTGGCCTTTCATGGAAAAAGATCAATTCAATTTATAAAAAAGCATCTTCACCTGCTTATTCCTTTTGTTCTTTTTATTTTTTATTATTTTATCTACAAAAGATATCTCTCTAACGAAGTTGATATGTGGAGCGAGCACAATGCTTCTCTTTTAAATGGACATGAAAAAATCGTAAGATTCCTAACGTATTTTAATTTCATCAGAGATACGAGGATTAGATCGGCCCTTTACTTTGTTAGCGCTATAAATTTCCAGTGGTTTTTATGGATTCCTATTTTAGCTGTTTTTGTAATGACAATTTTCAATAAAACTAGAAGAAAGATATGGGCAAACAATCACTTAAATGTTTTTTTAACTCTCTGTCTTCCTTTCATTATTTATGCTGTCACTCGTTTTATGACAGTAACAAATGCACGCTATTATCTTATGGTCTTCCCTTTTCTCTTTCTCCTTTTTCGAGAAACCCTCATCTTTATTCCTGCAAAGAATTATTTAAAGAAAATATACCTCACTCTTTTTCTTGCTTTAAGCATCCTGTCCAATTTTTATACTTTTGACCCTTTGGCAAATTATCTTTTTGGAACTCTACCCTACGGCAAAGACAAAATCCTTCACACGACAAAACTAACTGCTGATTGTCTTAACTGCGCTAGAGATCAAATTGTCTACAACATGCAATATCTTAGCAATGGAAAATCCCTCGATCTTCTCTTTAATATCCTCCATGAAGAGAAAAAACAAAACGATGTAACTTTTGTATCAAATAAGCAGACTGATTTTTTTTACTTCTGGTATGTTCACCCCGAAACTGGTCAAAGGACACACTTGGAAAAGTTTAAGGAAGAAGAACTTCTTCCCCTTATGGATCTTGATTCTTTTAAGGAAAACAAACCAAAAAACTTAATCTATTTAAGTGTTCAATTTTTCAGAGATGATAAAGAAAATCTTAATGAGATAATTAATAGACATCAATACAGATTAAAGAAAATCATTCCTTTGCAAGAAGATTCTGCGGGCCCTCTTCTTCTTCATTTTCTTTCTCTTGAGCAAGAAAATTAATCATCTCTGATGCGGCCATCATTCCAAAAGTCGCTGTTACAAAACAAAGCGCACCAAGTGTTCCTGAGCAGCCTCCTTTTGAACCAACTTTTAATGAATCACATATTTTTTTTCGCTGCTGCTCATCAGACTTATCTTGCCACTCTAATGAATAAATGACTTTTATCCCAACACATTTTTTTTTTCGCCCAGACACCCTCTCCCCTCTTGGAAAAGAAAAATCTCTCCTCAGCTCTTTTCGAATTCGGGAAAGAAGATTGTCATAAGTGGCCATTTCAAGATCATCAATAGTAACTCTTTCTGGTCGCCGAAGACCTCCGCTGGCACCTGATACAATGAGTGGTATGTTATTTTGGTGGCAAAAATTAATAAGAAGGCATTTATGGCGAGAAGAATCAGTAGCATCAAAGACATAAGAGGCCTTTTTTAACAAAGAACACCTTTCATCTAAATCAATGAAATCTTCATTGAAAAATGAAACAATGGAATCAACAACACATAAAGGATTAATTTCTAATAACCGTTCTTTTAAAACATCGGCCTTAAATCTTCCTATGGTTTTTGTTGTGGCCATAAGCTGTCGAGAGACATTGGTCAGAGAAATTTCATCTGCATCAATGAGAACAATATGATTAACGCCACTTCGCACAACTGCCTCGGCGGCCCAACTTCCCACGCCGCCTAAACCAATAATAACGATTTGGCCTTGTTGAATTTTTTTAAAATTATTTTCATAAATTTTTTGAACAGAGTTAAATTTTAAGTTAGTGTCATCCATAATCATTAGAATTGAGGCCTATTATTAATGAGTTTTACTCTTCGTTTTAACCATTTAAAGAAAAAATTATCAACATTTCCTAATTGGGAAGAAAAAATCCGCTACCTTATTCAGCTTAGCAATGAAAAAGATAGACCATCCCCTGATGATATCCGCAATGAAAAAAATAGAATCAAGGCCTGCTCACAAGGGTTATGGCTTCTTGTTGAAACTGACGAAAATCAAAAAGGCCCTACTTGTGTTAATATTTTCATTGAGTCAGAATCAAAAATAATACATGCTTTAGGGGGAGTATTCAGTGACGTAATTTCGGGGTTACCTCTAACAGAAATAAAAGAAAGTAAAAAAACTCTGGCCTCTTTTTATCTAGACTTGAATTTACTAGAACAAACGGGAAGAAATAGGCAAAACGCTCTCCTTGCTTTAGTGGCAACTTTTATTGATAAAATTGATGATTGTATAAAATAATCACATATTATTTTGAGTAGACTTGAAAGCGCTCAATCTCTTTCATTATATTAATACTATCCTTCTCTCTCTCTTGCTCTTACATTAATTTACTTCATGTAAGAGGAGGGGGATTTATGCTAAAGAGAATGGTTCTTATTTTTTTCTTTTTTTCTATTCAATTGCAAGCGCTTCAATCTCCAGAAAAAAATCTCTTTAAGAATGAAGGTAAAATTTTACGGCATTTCATTTACGGCATTATCAAAGTATCTTCCATGAAAAAAGATACTTCCTCTCTGCACGATAGAATATGCTCTCTTTTGGCCAACAATCCTCTTGTGATTTCCTGGATAGGAGAAAGTGATCAATTTCTAGAAGAAAAAATCAAAAAAGCAGATATTGAAGAACAGAAAGACATTATAATGTCTCTCTTTCAAGATAAAATAATTGAAAATGACCAAATTAATAACTTGATTAAAATGCCTGAACTTAGAGGTTCAAAAGAAACTCATGAGAGCTTTTTTATTTGGATCAACCTATGAAGATAGATATACCTTTCTCAAAAGCTACTTCAAGGAAGAAAAAACAAAAGATATTATAGATAAGATAAGAAAATACATAGAGCAACTCAAGTTTTCAGAAACAGAAGAGATAAAAATTCTTACAGATAAAGAAAAAGGATTCGACTTAAGTAATCTCCCCGAAAAAGTAAGAAGCTATGTCGAAGAGATGGCCTTGGCCTATTTTGATGATATGACATACAAGCAAAAAGAAAATATCATTCTTGATGTTATGAAGCTTCCTCCTCATGTTAGTCTTTATAAAAAGCTTGGAATAATCCTAAATCGAACAGGACCTGTTCTTCAAAAGATTTTTCAACTCATTGGAGAAGATTCTAAATCAGAGAAGATGCAGCTTGTTATGAACGAGCTGAAGCAAAATGTTCGCCCTTTTAACTTTTCTGTTGCTAAAAAAATTATTGAAAAAAACCTAGAAAGACCAATTGAAGAAATCTTCAGTCATTTCCCTGAAAAACCGATTGCTGCGGCAACTGTTGGTCAGGTCTATTTTGCTACTTTGATTAATGGAAAAAACGTTATTGTAAAAGTCATGAGGCCAAATATTCGCCGCAAGGCACGAGAAGAAATAAAGACTTTTATGAATCACGCTCATGAAAAAATAACACAAAAATTTGTAAAACAAATCAAAGTATCGATTATGGAAGAATTAGATTTCCGCAAGGAATCTCATAATCTAGACGTTGGTAAAAAGTATTACAATTACAAAAAAATTCAAACGATAGGTAAAATTGAAGAGCTATCCAGGACGTCAAAAGTTTTAGTAATGGAAGTGGCCCCTGGAAAATCTTTGGCAAGCTATAAAAATAAATATCTTTATCATAATATTGTCTTAAGGAATAAGGCCATTGCTCATCTCACGACAAGATGGATTGATCAGGCCATTTTTCACAAAGATGGATTTTTTCACGCGGATCTTCATTCAGGAAATATCTTTATCGACTTTACTGATACCAATAAATTTCTTCTCACTCTTATTGATTTTGGGGCCGTTGGATATATGAAAGAAGAAGAGCAAAAAAGCATTGTTCTTATGGCCGCAGGTGTGTTGCTAAAAGATGAAGATATGATCTTTGATTCATTTCATTACATTACTAAAATAAATGATAATCAGAGAGAAAGTCTTCGCTCTAAAGTCGGAGATATTCTGCACAAAAAAATAAGCTATGCAGAAAAATTAACTGAAATTATTGCTGAATCAATTAATGTTAAAATAAGTTTTCCTCGTAACTATCTTCTCTTTAATCGAGGACGCTCTTTTCTTGAGAAACAGATTATCAGCAACAATGAAATCATTACTGAAGTTGGTCATGTTGACAGCAAGAAGATAGATATGGATAGACTTTATCTAAAGGCCTTCTTTAAATATCTGCCTAAATCAACCATGAAAATACTTTTAAATATTCATGAAGGGAGAAGTGACACTTTTAAGTTTGAAAAGGCCTCCGTTTATAAGGCCCTTAAAATCATTGGTCACAAAGTAAGAAAATAAAATAAAATAAA
>NODE-809-length-10859-cov-6.26425_pt1 | contig 10859 bp, 10 predicted proteins | sample MGYA00139097_ERZ477577 | MGnify/ENA metagenome assembly ERZ477577 | reverse complement strand
AAAAAACATTGTATTCGCTTATACCTTGTGAATGTACAAATATTTTTGAAAAACGGCCTCTATTGTACAAAACTTAAACAAATTGTTAATACTATCCAGAATCTTTTAAAAGACCTGCCAATATTAAGATATTGCCATATCACTTCTTGTAAAAATATATCATATCACACATTGTTGAAATTAATTCTTCTTGAAATTCAGAAAAGAATGTATTTAAGTAGAAATTACTAAATTGAATTCAATTTTATATCTTTCTTTTGCATTAGCTTATGGATTTGATCTTAGTAATTTTTGGTTTAATTCTTGTGATCCTTGGGATCATTGGATCAATCTTACCCGTCTTGCCAGGCCCTATCACAAGTTGGTTCGGGCTGCTTTTACTTTACTTGACCAGTGCAGTTCCTATAAATTATTATATACTCGGGATCTCATTTTTTATCGCATTAGTTATTTTTATTCTCGATTATATCATTCCGGGACTTGGCGCCAAAAGATTTGGGGGTTCAAAAAAAGGAGCCACTGGTGCTACAGTGGGTCTTGTTATCGGATTGCTCTTACCCATACCTCTTGGATTTGTGATCGGGGCTTTTGTAGGTGCACTGATTGGAGAATTCATCCATGATCCAAAGGATATAAAAAGGGCTCTAAAATCAGCTTTTGGATCGTTTATGGGCTTCCTTGCGTCCACTACCATGAAATTATTTGCGAGTCTTATTTTTTTTGTGATCTATATCTATGAACTTTCTGGTTATTGGAGTCAAATTTTTAGCTTTTAACCTCTTATAAAGCTGGATTTTTTGGTAATTCAAATGGCTTTTCTTCAAAATTTTAATTGTAAATTTGATATGGTTGGCACAGTCCTGAACTGTATAGATCTAATAAAAATTCAAACTTTTTGTTCCTTATGACTTTTCCCTTCTTTGCCGGATTAATAGCCTCTATGCTTCATGTGATCATGGGGCCTGATCATGTGGCTGCAGTACTACCCTTCGTAATTGAAGCAAAACGAAAAGCCTGGAAAATAGGCTTGTTTTGGGGCATCGGACATATTGTTGGCATGTTGTTCATTGGATCATTATTCATCCTTTTTAAGGAAATGATCCCGGTGGAAAAAATATCAGCTTACAGTGAGCAACTTGTGGGTCTGGTTCTTGTGATCATCGGAATCTGGGCATTCGTTAAAATATTTAAGTCTGAGCCTCGTCATAAGCATTTACACGTGCATAGTGAAGATCAACCACTTATCCATAAACACGCTCATGAACACGCTCATAATCCAACACATGAGCACGTTCATCCTGCTCAGGAAAAGCAGGGTTATCTCGCCTCTTTCTGGATAGGAATATTACACGGACTTGCAGGAGTGGCTCATTTTATATTATTCATTCCTATTTTGGGCTTTGAAAATAATTCGGACGCCGTCATCTATATCATCGGATTTATCATAGGAATTATAGTGGCCATGACTTCCTTCTCACTTATTGTAGGGAAGATATCCGGTTTTGCAAAAAATGAGCACAATCAAAATCTATACAAAGGCATTCGTCTTGCCGGTGGTATTTTTGCCATCGCAATAGGCTTGTATTGGATGATAGGAAAGTAAATTCCTGTTTGGGTTAACAAATTCTCGGTAACTGCTCACCAATAAGCGGGCTGACCATTCTATTCCCTCCAATTGAACTTTGCATCACAACTTTTTTCGGATGTTCTTCTGTTATATATCCGACACATCGGGCATTTATACCCTTGGGATCTTTTTTCATCATTTCGAGAACCTCTTCAGCGACACTTTCCTCTACGATACTGATAAATACCCCCTCATTTGCAACATATAATGGGTCAAGACCCAATATTTCACATGCCGCTGCGACCTGTTTTTCCAAGGGCAGATCATTTTCAAAGATCTTCACCCCCATACCTATATCAATTGAGATCTCAGATAATACACTGGCCATACCTCCTCTTGTAGGATCCCTGAACAAGTGTATGTCTTCCCCAAAAACATCTAATAACTGCTTGACGAGATGGTTGACATTGGTCGTATCACTTACTATGGTAGATTCGAACTCCAAACCTTCCCGTTCAGACATAATCGCCATGCCATGTTGGGCGATGTTACCATTGATGATGATACGATCTCCTGCTTTGATATTATCTGCTGCTATATTCGCCTTGGGATGTACCGCTCCGAATCCGGTTGTATTGATAAATATTTTATCGCCCTTTCCTCTCTCCACTACCTTAGTGTCTCCTGTAATGATCTGCACTCCACTTTTATCGGCCGCCTCTTTCACTGATTTCACGATCCTGATAAACTGATCCATTTCAAGTCCTTCCTCTACGATAAAAGCCAGAGAAAGATACTTAGGAATCGCACCACACATGGCCACATCGTTGACCGTACCGTTGACCGCGAGCTCCCCTATATTTCCTCCTTTAAAAAAAATAGGAGAAACGACAAAACTATCTGTGGAAATGGCCATCTCGGTATCAAATTTCACAATTGCCCCATCGTGCTTCTTGTTCAATAATGGGTTGTCAAAGGTGGTAAAAATGATATCATCAAGCAGGTCCCGGGTCATGATACCCCCGCTTCCATGTCCTAAATTAATGGTACTGTATTTTTGGCTTTTTGGCTCCATACTATTATCGCATTGAATGTTCTGAAAAATTATAATAAGCGCTGCAGGCCCCCTCGGAAGACACCATGGGCGCACCAAGTGGATTGGCAGGTGTACATGTTGTTCCAAACTCAGGGCAGTTAACCGGTTTTTTGATTCCTTTAAGGACTTCTCCCGCCATACAATTGGGATGTTCCTTTACCTTGATTCCTTCAATACCAAACTTACTTTCAGCGTCAAAGGTCATATATTTTTTAGTCAGTTTGTAGCCACTTTTAGGAATCATACCAATACCTCTCCACTCTCTGTCCCCAACTTCAAAAACCTGTTTGATAATTTGAATGGCATTTGAATTTCCCTCTTCCTTTACCACACGAGAATATTGATTCTCAACTTTATGAATTCCACTTTCAAGCTGATTTACTGCCAATTGAATACCCTGAACAAGATCGAGGGGTTCAAATCCTGTAATGATAATGGGTATTTTATACTTTTCAACCAAAGGATGGTATTCTTTATAACCCATAATGGCACATACATGCCCTGCACCCAAAAAAGCATCTATATTGCAGTATTCATCGTCTAAGATGGCTTCCATAGCAGGCGGAACCAGCACGTGTGATACCAATATAGAATAATTCTTAAGTCCTTCTTTTTCGGCATGAAGCACCGATAATGCATTGGCAGGAGCAGTAGTTTCAAATCCAACGGCAAAAAAGACAACTTCCTTGTCTGGATTATTTTTGGCAATATTGACGGCCTCTAAAGGCGAATATAAAATTCGCAGATCTCCACCCTTCGCTTTTGCCTCTAAAAGGCTTTGTTTGCTTCCGGGAACTCTGATCATATCGCCAAAGGAGCAAAGAATAACTCCCTGTTCCAATAAGGCAATGGCTTTATCAATAAGGTGTAAAGGTGTCACGCAAACCGGGCAACCAGGACCGTGAATCATTCTGATCTTATCCGGCAATAGTTCTAAAATGCCGTTACGCACCAAACCATGGGTTTGCCCACCACAAATTTCCATAATATTCCATGGTTTTGTAACAGATTTTTCCAGATGATCAAGTATCCGTTTGGTGGCATCAATATTTCTGTATTCACTTAAATATTTCATCTACTCCTTTATTTGCTGATCAATACAGTGTGTATAATACATCAGCTGTCCAATCGATATATTTTCATCATTAGGAGCTAAGTTACGGTTAAAAAACAGCTCGAACTTGTTTTGTGCCAATTCCCTGAGCATATCTACCAAAACCGTATTTTGAAAAACCCCTCCACTCAGCGCAATTTTTTGAGTTCCTCTAAGTTCTGCCATAGCGATGACCACATTGGCTAGCGTGAACAGAAAATTAAGAATAATCTCCTCCTTATCCAAACCATCTAAGAAATCCTTGTAAATACCTTTCCAAAGTAGCTTAGTAGGTATCATACCATCATCTCCGGGTCTTATATATATTTTCAAAAGAGCAGGATTATAGTCCTGAACTGCATTTTCTAATAATATGGCTCCCTCTCCCTCATAGCTGTTCATATCACAAAAATCAAGTAACGAGGCCAGGGCATCAAATACCCGTCCGACTGAAGAAGTTTGTAGCTTATTGGATATTTTAATAGATGTATAAATAGCTAATTCCTGAGCTGAAAATTTATCATTTAAGAAAGTAGCTTTTGCGTCATTATTCAATGAAAATAAAGACAACCTCGGCTCTTTTGACATTTTATCGCCGGCAAGCCAGTCAAAATACTCAAAATGACCTGTTCTTTTCATCTCGCCACCTTGATAGCTAAAGAACTCTCCTCCCCATATTTGACCATCATCACCGTAACCGGTTCCATCCCAGACTACCCCTAAAATATCAGCATCATGTCCGAACAAATTATGTTCTCCCAAAACTGAGGCAAAATGGGCCCTATGGTGTTGTATTTTATAGAGTGGAACCTTCTTTTTTATTGCCAATTCCTCCCCGTACTGGGTACTTAGATAGGCCGGATGTTTATCAACGAGGATGCAATCGGGGGATTCCTTGAAAATACGCATAAATTTAGCTAGGGTGTCGACAAATCTGGCATAGACTTCATAATGATCCAGGTTGCCAAGATATTGACTTAGGTATACATAGTCATTCGGAGTAAAAGCAATCGTACTCTTCAAGTGCCCTCCTAAAGCCAGGATCTTGGTTTTATTACTGAGCACATCATCAAAGTAATTTGGCGCAAAACCCCTTGACCTTCTAAACAGCACCCTTTGTCGGTTTCTAAAGCTAAATTTGATCACAGAATCATCCTGGGCATTTAAAATACTCAGATTGTGATGCAAAAAATAGTCGGCAACATCCGAAATTAATTCGAGGGCCTTATCCTTATCACTAATGATCGGACTACCATGTATGTTGCCACTTGTAGCCACCAAAGGCCGGCCAAATTCTCTGGCCAGTAACTCCAAAATACCTGAATAAGGAAGCATCACACCTAACTGACTAAGTCCAGGGGCCAATTCATCCAATGCCAGCTCACCCTTAAAATCTTTACTTGATACAATAACGATCGGTCTTTCCGAACTAGTTAATGCTGTGATCTCCTCATGATCAAGTCCAATTTCCTTTCTTATTAGATCCATTGAAGGATAAAGAATGGCAAAGGGTTTATTCGGTCTTCTTTTTAAGCGCCTCAATCTTTGAACGACTTCGGGGTTAGCAGCATCACAACACAACAAATACCCACCAGTATTCTTAATGGCAATAATCTTTCCTTTTAAAATCAAATCGCTTAATTCTCTAAACAGTAGATTCGGATCAAGGTGTATAAGTGTTCCCTCATCATCAGTCAATTCTAATTGTACACCGCAATTTGGGCAACTATTGGTTTGGGAGTGAAATCTCCTATCCTGCTGATCCTCATATTCATATTGACATGCAGGGCACATCGAAAAGGCTGACATACTTGTATGAGCCCGTTCAAATGGAAAGGTATTTGTGAGCGACCATCTCGGTCCACAATTTACACAGGTGGTAAAAGGGTAATTAAATCTTCTGTCATCCGGGTTTGAGATTTCCTCACTACAAGATGGGCAGATTCCAAAATCCGGAGTCAAAGCCAAATTCAATTTACCTTTTGTGGAGCTTGGAACAATCTCAAAAGTATCATATGCGATACTTTTAGACTTCACCATCTTATGGCCCTTAATTCGTGCCACAGGCGGGGGGTTACTGACAAGTTCCTGATAAAACTCAAGAACATCATCTGATGCTCCCGAGGCAAAAATAATGACTCCCTCTTCGTTATTGGACACCATTCCGGTGAGCCCCATTTTTCTTGCCAACTTGCTTACATAAGGTCTGAAACCAACGCCTTGAACTCGTCCGTTGATAATTATTCTATATGTTTTATGCATGGTCAAGTCAGGAATAAAGGTATCGAAGAAGCTAAATTATGAAATTTTGACTTGCATATCCTGAGCTAGTTTTAAGATTTGATCTGCTGCTTTAGGAATTGACTCCTTGACTTTATCAGACAGATCAAGAGTCATGGGTTTCATTTCTTTAATTGAAATAGTAAAAAGATGCATTTCCGGTTTATCATCCATTAAATAAACCGCTTCGATCATGTCTTTTAATCCCACATCATGAACGCTCAGCGCAGAAGGAAAATCAGATGCGAATTTTGGTTGAATAAGTGTAATGGTGCCTTCCTCTTTGCCATCCATCGTGGCGTCCACAAAAATGATACGATCGTAAGCTTCAAAACAACCCAGTAACAGAAAACCACCTGTGCCCCCATCAAGAATATCTATATAATCGGGAAAGTCAAGGTCCGCCATATGTTGAATAAGGTGTACGCCAACACCTTCATCACCCATTAAATAGTTTCCAATTCCTAAAATCAAGGTGCTCTGTGACTTATCCTTTTCAAAAAAGTAAGCATCACTGCTAACGGCTATCGGAGCCATTTTATCTTTTATCATATCTCATATTTTCGTTCTTAATAAAAAAACCTGCCTCACAAGATTCCTTTGCATCCTTTTAAACTGAGTGGATGTGACCTGAATGCCTTCTGAGGCAGGCGCTTAAAAAATCAAAATTCTTCAATCAACAAAGATCAAAATTGAACTTATTGATCATTAAATACTGTCTTCACCATAAACTCTTTCCTTCCTCACAAATTTATACCCACTGATCATTGCTGAAGATTCTCCTCTTCCTTCCAGCCAATCATGATAAAAAACGAGATAAACATGAACCAGGGTAAAAATAATAAATAACCAGGTTGAAATATGATGCACAAACCTTGTGGTCATCTCATCTCCCAGGACATAGGGCACCCACGCAAATAATTTGGGCAACCACCAGCCAGAAGTTGGCGCATATAAACCAAATCCTGTAAAAATCTGAACCAGAGCCAATAAAAATAGGACCAAATAGGACAGAGAGGCTACATAATTGTGACCCACGCTAATGTTCTTAAGTACTTCTTTTTCTTCATTTTGAAGTAAGATATCCACTTTTAAAACGTGCTTGATATTGCTCCAGGCTTTTTTAGAAAATGGGAAAAACACCCTCCAATTGGAATAGTAATTGCCCTTGAAAGCCCAGTAGATCCTCGCAATATAATTTAGCAGAAAAATATACGCAGTTATAAAGTGAATCATTCTTACGGTACCAAACCAATAAGATTCGCTCGCTTCAGCCGTCGACATCAAAGCAGGAGGATCAGCTATTATAAAACCGGTGACCCCTAAAACTATAATGCATAAAACGTTGAGCCAATGGAATATTCGTACAGGCAATTCCCATACAAGTACCCGTTTAAAATCATATGTTCTAGTAATTATATCCATTTTTTTATATCATAAAATTAGACCTCACAACTACCTACATTACTCACTTTTGAAATATGATTTCCATGTTCATCATATAAATGCACGGCGCAAGCCAGGCAAGGGTCAAATGAGTGTACCGTTCTGATAATTTCCAACGGTAATTCAGGATCAGCAACAGGCGTGCCAATTAAAGCAGATTCATAAGCAGACAGCTGTCCTTTTGGATCTCTTGGAGAGGCATTCCAGGTGGTAGGAACCACTTGCTGGTAATTCTCAGTTTTTCCATCTTTGATTTTGATCCAATGTGCCAAACCACCGCGAGGTGCTTCGGTAAAGCCCACTCCTTTTGCCTCTGATGGCCATGTTGAAGGCTCCCACATTTCCATATTGGCCATGCGTGTGTCTCCATTTTTAATATTCAGCAATAATTGATCGTAAAACTCCATGGTCCAGTTTGCCACCAGTTGAGATTCGATACCCCGGGCGGCAGTTCTACCCAAAGTTGAAAATAGTGCCTCTACAGGAACATCTAAATGTGTTAAAGCTCCATTGACAGCGTCCTGAATTTCTTTATTACCCCTTCCGTAGCCTACCAGTAACCTCGCCAAAGGACCTACTTCCATAGCTTGACCTTTCCAACGTGGTGTTTTTACAAAGCTATACTTTTGCTCTACATCAAGGTGCTCATATGGAGGTTGAGGGCCTGAATAATTAATATTGGTTTCTCCTTCCCATGGATGTCTTCCGGTTTCTGCACCCTCCTTATAATTATCATACCAGGAACTGTTGACAAATTCTTCAATATCTCCATTTCGATGATCTACATCGTGCACCTTCGAAAGATCTCTGTTAAGTATCACACCCTGCGGAAATTTAAAATTTGACGGATCACCGTAACCGTTTACAGGAAAGTCTCCGTACGACATATAATTTCCAACTCCTTTGCCAATAGCGCCCCAGTCTTTGTAAAAAGAAGCTATGGCCAAAAGATCAGGGATATAAACCTGTTCAATAAAATTCTTTCCGTCTTTCAGTAATTTCCCCACATGGGCAAGTCGTTCCGCATTCAATCCGCCTGTGCTGTTTTCATTAATGGCACAAGCCATTCCGCCAACCAGATAATTTGGGTGAGGATTTTTCCCTCCAAGGATGGTATGTACTTTAACAATTTCTTTTTGCCATTCCAATGCTTCCAGATAATGGGCGACACCTAATAGATTGACCGCAGCAGGTAATTTCATTTGAGGATGTCCCCAGTAACCATTGGCAAAAATGCCCAACTGTCCACTATCTACAAATTTTTGAATTCGCTTTTGGATATCACTAAAATAACCCGGAGAACTTTTAGGCCATTTGGATATGCTTTGGGCAATTTTTGATGTTTCTGCAGGATCGGCGCTTAGGGCGTTCACCACATCCACCCAATCCAAGGCGTGTAAATGATAAAAATGAACCGCATGGTCATGCATATATAATGCCCCTTCCATAATATTACGCACCATTTCTGCATTTGGCGGTATGGCTATTCCTAAAGCATCTTCAACTGCACGAACCGAACTGATCGCATGTACAGTGGTACATACCCCACAGGTCCTTTGCACAAAGGCCCACACATCACGTGGATCTCTTCCTCTAACAATATTCTCTAAGCCTCGTACCATGGTACTGGAACTATAGGCGTCAACAATCTTACCATCTTTGATTTCAGCCTCAATTCTTAAATGCCCTTCAATCCTTGTGACAGGATCCACAACTATTCTGTTTGCCATGATATTCTATTTTTCTTCGTTTTTATCTATATTTCCCTCATTCATTTTTCCTCGTGTATATCTTCCTTTTAATTCCTTGTATTTTGAAACATTTGCGACTATGGAATGTGCCGTTAATCCTGCCGCCACAACTCCTGTTGCTATCATACCAACTTTATCTGCAGAGCTTTCTATACCGAATCCCGGGGTATTGGTCATACGCTCGTAGAAAGGACCATTGTCCCAGAAATTTGCTTCACTACATCCAATACATCCATGTCCGGATTCAATTGGGAAACTGGTACCATTATTCCATTTCATACTTCCACAGGCATTATAGGTAGACGGTCCCTTACATCCAAGTTTATATAAACAATAGCCCTCCTTGGCATTGACGTCATCAAAAGTTTCAGCAAAAAGACCAGCATCAAAATAAGGTCTTCTATAACATGTGTCATGAACTCTTTTACCATAAAAGGCTTTGGGTCTTCCAATTCGATCCAGTTCAGGTAGGCGTTCAAAAGTTACATAATGCACTATTAAAGCTGCCATAGCCTCTCCAATTGGTGGGCAGCCTGGCATTTGAATTATGGGTTTATTTTTTATGATCTTATGAATTGGTGTTGCTCCTGTCGGATTTGGTTTGGCTCCTTGTACACATCCATTAGTCGCACAACTACCCCAGGCAATGATCGCCTTGGCTCCTGCAGCAGCTTCTTTTAAATGTTCTAGAGCAGTTTTTCCTGCAATGGTGCAATACACGCCATTGGCACCCATAGGAACGGATCCTTCAACACATAAAATATATTCTCCATGATACTTCTCCATGGTTTCGTGTTTAGCTGCCTCTGCCTGATGTCCTGCAGCAGCCATAAGTGTTTCTGTATAATCCAAAGAGACATTATCAAGTATAATATCTGCCACCATAGGATGATCGGATCGAATAAATGATTCACTACAGCAAGTACATTCCTGGTAATGCTCCCAAATAATTGGAAGTCTGTATTTGGTTTCCAAGGAATTCGCAACCTGCCCGATAAGGGAGTTTTCCAAACCCATATAGGCTGAAATAAATGCGGCGAATTTCATAAAATCTCGTCTGTTATAACCCTTTCTTATTGCAGTTTCATAATAGGTTTCTCTAACCCCATCTTTTGTAGCCATATCGGTAGTTTTAAGAGTAATGCGTTGGTAAAAAGAAAAATCAAGCATAAATATAAATTATTTAAACCGCTGATACCATGATTATTATCATGTTTTTTAAGAATAATCCTGTTATCTTTAGGGGTTAATCCAAAAAATACACCTCGCAATGCATGAATTATCTATCGTCATGGGTATCCTGAAAATCGCTGAAACAGAGGCTGAAAAAGCTGGTGCGAAAAGAGTGGATCTCATTGAACTAGAAATTGGCACCTTAGCTGGTATAGAGCTTGAAGCCCTAGATTTTGTCTGGTCAGGTGCTGTAAAGGATACGGTATTGGAGCATGCAACCAGAAAAATTGACCTCATCAAAGGCAAAGGTAAATGCATGGAATGCGATCATATTTTCACGGTAGAACATATTTACGATGCCTGTCCAAATTGTCAAAACTATTTAAAAGGAATTATTCAAGGTAAAGAGCTCAGGGTCAAAGCACTTGAAGTGACTTAATCTCTTGCGAAAAA
>NODE-808-length-10876-cov-6.6042_pt1 | contig 10876 bp, 8 predicted proteins | sample MGYA00139097_ERZ477577 | MGnify/ENA metagenome assembly ERZ477577 | reverse complement strand
GGGTGTAACAACTGCTTTAGAATGGCTGAGCTCCTGTTCCGGATGTGAAATTGCTATTCTGAATATCGGCGAGGCACTGGTGCCGATATTGACCGAACATCTTGATATTGTGCATGCCCCGGTGATCATGGATCATAAATATTATGGTCAATGTGGTGATGAAGGAGAGCACCTCAATATTCCAGAAGCGGTCGTCGGTATTGTAACCGGCGGGGTATCAAACGATGAGCATATCGAGGTACTCGAGGAAATGAGAAAAAAATGCAAAATTCTCGTTGCCCTTGGTTCCTGTGCCACCCAGGGAGGCATACCTGCCCTGATGAATGGTCAGGATTCTGGGAAAAGTTTCGATGAAATTTATCAGACAGCCTCGACAGACCCCGGTTCTGCAAGGCCGGACGAGGGTGTTCCCGCGTTGCTTGATCGAACATATGCGCTGGATGAAAAGGTCGAGATAGATTTACAGCTTGCCGGTTGCCCGCCAAACCCGGAGCATATTGCCGAGGTGATCATGTCATTGTTGGAAAACCGTGAACCGGTTCTTCCGACGAAAAGTGTATGTGATGCCTGTCCGACGCGAAGAGAAGGCAAGGGAGAGGTGAGCGTGGTCAGGCGTTTTACTGAAAATGCCGAATTTGACCCCGCTAAACCGATCAGTGAGATGCGTTGTCTACTGGAGCAGGGATTCCTCTGCATGGGGCCGGTTACCGCAGCAGGATGTGCAAAGCGGGGGGCGCCAAGCTGTATTGAGGCACGTGTTCCTTGTCGAGGCTGCTTTGGCTCTGTTCGTCCAAGAGGAAACCAGTTGCTTGATATGATGAATGCACTTGCCAGCAACGGAATTGATTTCACCTCGGTTGTTGACCGCCGGTCGATCCAGCGATTCTCTGGGGCACATGGCAATCTGCGGCCCAAGAAGCAGGCAGTGAAGGAGGATGTATAATGGGTAAAGTACTGAATATTCAGCCGGTATCCCGTATTGAAGGACATGCAAGGATTTCTGTGCATCTCAACGATGATGGCAATGTTGAAGATGCGTTCATGAGCCTGATGTCACTTCGCGGCTTCGAAAAATTTATAGAGGGGCGTCCGGCAGAGGAAGTTCCCCGAATTGTTAACCGTATTTGCGGTATCTGCCCGTGGATGCATCACACCGCTTCAAATAAAGCGGTCGATAATTGTTTTGGTGTCACTCCAACGCCCACCGGTCACAAACTGCGTGAACTGTTGCAGGTGATGGCCCATATCAATGATAAAATCCTGCACTTCTTTTTTCTGGCGGCACCGGACTTTGTCCTGGGACCCGATGCAGATTATTCCGTGCGAAATGTTATGGGTGTGGTGAAAGCAGCTCCGGAACTGGCAATGCAGGTCGTTAAAATGCGTCAACTTGGTCAGATGATGATTGATCGGTTCGCCGGCAAAGCGATCCATCCTGTTGCAGCAGTCGTCGGAGGGTTCTCCAAACCACTTCCTGAAGAGGAGCGTCAGGCAATGCTGAGAGATACGCAGACCTTGCTTGACTTCAGTCTGTTTTCGCTCGATTTTGCCAAGAATAATGTCTTTAACAAATATCTTGATGTCATTGGTGAACTCGGTGTTATTACAACCGGTTTTCTCGGTACCGTGGATCGGGCGGATGGTTCTTTTAGAATATATGATGGTACACAGCGGTTGATGAGGGCTGATGGATCATATGTTGATTTTGAGGGTGAAGACTACCTCGATTACATCGGTGAGCATGTTGAGCCCTGGAGCTATGGTAAGATGCCTTATGCGAAATCATGGGATGAGGGCTTCTCGCTGGACCTGGATGCTCCCAAGGGAATCTATAGAGCCAATACGCTTGCCCGGATAAATGTCTGTGACCAGATGTCAACACCTCAGGCCCAGGAAGCTCTGGAGGAGTTCAGGAGTGCATTCGGGCGGCCTGCACAGGCAACGCTTCTGTATCACTATGCGCGCTTGATTGAGCTGGTGTACACCTGTGAGCGCACAATTGAGCTACTGAATTGGGAAGGTATTACCGATACCAACGTCCGGGCAAAGGTTGAGCCGAAGGCTGGGCGAGGTGTCGGTATTGTCGAAGCGCCGCGTGGAACCCTGATTCATGATTATGTCACCGATAAAAACGGCTGTATTGAGGATGCCAACCTGATCGTTGGAACCACCCACAATATCGGACCGATGAATATGAGCGTAAAACAGGCAGCTACCTCTCTCATCAAAGACGGTAAATATGACCAGGGAATCCTGAACAAGGTGGAGATGGCTGTCAGGGCCTACGACCCCTGAATGTCCTGCGCAACACACCGCCTGGATGGCGGCATTCCCCTGGCACTGGATATCATTGATTCTAAAGGTAACGTGGTTGACACCATTAAAAACTGACATACAGAAAGGTCTTACAGTGTTTCCGCTGTGTTCGTGAGATATGAGCACAGTGGTCTCCCTTGACGGCAGCCTCTTTTTCAGTTATCAAAAGATTGTCAATCAATATTGCAGTACTGAGCTGATTGGGCGGGCTGTGCAGTATCAAGTCGATGAGACTGATGTCATTGCTGATATCTCAGCAAACGGAGATTTGACATGGCAAAAAAAGGAAAAAGAACCCAGGTCCGTGCAGAAAACCCGAGCGGAGCCTGCGGCAATGTAGACCATATGACTATTGATGAGTTGAAGGCACGGGCCGTTGGTGAAAATTTTGACGGCAGTTGTCCGGCCTGCGGCATGTTCCATCTGACAAGAGCAGATATAGATAAGATTGTTTCAGAGAAGATAAGCGAAACTGAGCATTATGCTGAGATGAAAAGAGAAGCGGAGCAGGCCTGATTCTGAGCAAAAATGTCTCCTTTAGTATTTTACGGCAGGTGGTCACTTACCGTCGGCAGTAGAATGAGAGGTCGAGCGTATGATTAGCCGGGAAGAGCAAGATAAAAACCCTGTTCCTGCTTTGCTGATTGAGGAGTTGCAATCGCTGGTAGAACACCCTCTTCGCGTGATGGTTGTCTGCGGCACTCAAACCAGGGCTATGCTGAAGTATGGTCTTGATGACCTCCTGCCTGAAAAACTTGATATTGTCTCAGGGCCCGGATGTTCTGTATGTGTTATGCCACCAGGTCACATAGATGCGTTTATCAAAATCGGCCTTCAACCTGATGTTATAACTGCTACCTGTGAAGATCTTCTTCGCGTGCCTGGAAGCAGAGATTCTCTTGAATCAATAAGAAAAAAAGGTGCCCGCGTTGAAGTTGTAGATGCTCCCATGGAGGCGCTCGACCTTGCCAGAAAATTTCCTGATAAAATCGTTGTTTTTACTGCTGTTGGTTTCGAGGGTGCCGCTCCTGACGTGGCAGAGTCAATTCTTGAGGCTGCCCGTGAAGGAATTGATAATTTTTGCGTGATTCCCTCTATCCGGCTCCTGCCTCCGTCCCTTGATAACCTGATGAGGGATCCCGAATTGAATATTAGAGGTCTGCTCTGCTCCGCACATGTTGAGTCAATCACTGATACCGAAGCCTATGCCGATCTTGCCAGAAGACATCATTTGGCCTGTGCAGTGGCTGGTTTTGACATCACAGAGATACTCAAGGGACTCATTTCAATTGTTAAGCAGGTTAGTACCGGAACGTATGAAAATGCAAACCCTTTTGCTGGAATAACCTCCAAAGAGGAAAGTGCATTAAGTCAGGAGATGCTTTCGGAAGTATTCTTTGCTGTCGAAACTGACTGGAGAGGTATCGGAAGTATTAAAGGGAGCGGGTTTGTAATCAGAGATGAACTCTCTCTTTACGATGCTGTAAAACGCTTTAATATACGCTTCAGCGAGGGTGAAGAGGAAATGCACTGTAACTGCTCAGAGATAATTTCAGGGCGCGGCACTCCAAACGACTGTCCATCGTTTGGTATTTCCTGCACATCCCGCCACCCGGTCGGACCATGCATGGTCGCCCAGGAAGGGATTTGTGCGTCATACTTTCGGTACACCTTTGGCAGGATTTAGCTATAGATTCTACTTCTATGCAATGATCGTGTTGATCAAGCCGGAATCCAATTTCATCCTGTTCAGTTCGACGCCTCCTGTGAGTCATCGTCGGGCAGAGGCTCATGGTGCATCACATATTCTGTCCAGGTCCAGGGACTGTTCTCTATCTGGGCTCCGATTGTTTTGCTCATTCCATCTTCTTCCTCCCAGATCGGCCGGGCGAGCAGTTTAAAGTGAGTACCGGGTCCGTCTAGTATGACCGAATAAATATCAGCAGACGTGTCCAAACGTTTCGGTATGTTGGAGATAGATAAGCCAAAACGTGAGATATCCTGAACTGTTCCTGTGTAAAAACCTCTTCCATCAGATATATCCGCTTCGATATGGGTGATTATAATCCGGGGATGTTTTCTTTGATTCATAGTACCACCTGTGTAAGTTGACCGATCTACTTCGGAACGTTTGTCCTTCTGAAGCGATGACTGTGGTCGACCAAAATGATTACCTCCACCAGTAAATTCTAAATAGGAGTACTGCAAAAGTCAACATCATGTTTTGATAAGTCAATCATATTGAGATGATACAAAGACTATGAGGTGTTATATCCGGTAGGGGAAGAAAAAATAGGAGAGTGCAATAAACAGGCAGATCAAAGCGAGAACATCGAACGTATTGCCCAGTCCGCACGGATTTCTGGAGCGGTGCAGGGTTGCATGCGGGCCTGAATTATTCTGATCATTAAACGCTAACCTTTTTTGTAACGGGTGGTTGAGAATTTCACCAATGCCGAGGAACAGGCAGAAAAAACCGAGCGCCCTGATGCCTTTGCCCTGAAGAATGTTTTCGGGCAAGGAGGTGAAACTGGCTGCAATGATCAGCAGACCGCCCATGACGAGCATCGCAAAAAAACACAGACGTACGGTTATGACCTTGATTCCCATACCTTATTATTTATCACGCTGATCCTGACACCGCAAGCCTGCACCTGTCGATAATCCACCGAACGTCCAACTCGATAAAGGAAAATACAGATAGAAAAGCTGTATGATTGCGCGGTTATTTATTGGAATATACGATTTGACAAATAGATAATAATTATGGAAATTGTCATTGTCTTTTAGCCAATAATCAGCAGAAAAAATTGATATCATGTTTGAATTACCGAATATATTGAGATTACTTTCCTGGCTTTTCCGGATTCTGCTGGTTGTCGTGTTTCTTTACGGTGGTATTCCAAAGCTTTTTTCACCAACTGATTTTGCGGCAATTATTTCAGCATATGGGCTTCTTCCTGATCTGCTTGTCTTTCCCATGGCAATTTTCCTGCCGCTGCTTGAGGTCATTACCGCGATAGGCTTGGTGTTAAACTATCGCTGGGCGATGACAACAGCCCTAATACTGTTGATTTTTTTCATAGCGGTACTCTCTTACGGGATGTATCTCGGATTAGATATTGACTGTGGCTGCTTTGGTCCGGAGAGTCCTGAACATGGTTTTATGTCAGGGCTTTCAGAGGCACGCTTTCGTGACCTGCTGCTTTTAATTCCAGCGGGATATTCCTGGTGGTTTTCATATCAAAACAGAAAATAATAAGGAGATGGTGATGTTGAGAATGCAAAAGATTTTAGTGGTAGCCGCAAGTCTGCTGCTTGTTGTATCAGTTTCAGGCAGTCATGCTTTTGGGCTTGGAAAAAACAAGTTCGAACAAGAACTGGAAAAAGAGACAGGGGGCATCAAACTTTCCAGAGAAGTTGTAACCGGGGGGTATAATCTGATTTCTACCGAAGAACTGAAAGCCATGATCGATAGAAATGAAGATCTTGTCATCATCGACACGATGCCCTATGAGGCGAGTTACAAGAAAAATCATATCCCAGGGGCAGATCAGTTTCTTTTTCCGATCCCAGACATGGAGAAGTGGGATAGTGCAGAGACGGGTGGAAAGAGTATGGAAGACTATATCGCTTTGCTCGGCCCCGATAAAAACAGGACAATTGTGATTTATTGCGGCTTTGTGAAGTGCACCCGAAGCCATAACGGGGCATTATGGGCAACAAAACTTGGATATAAAAATGTTTACCGGCAGCCGGGTGGAATCTTTGCCTGGAAAGGGGCCGAATATCCGGTCGAATCTGTTAAATAACAGCTGGGATAACGATCAGTAATGGGTGTCCGGCCTCTGCCGTGTATTACCGGCAGCTGAGATGAGCTGGCCTGGGGGAAATTTTCCAAATAGAATTTTCTCCTCAGGCCTTCTTTGATTTTCAGCCCGCAGTCGTCGGAGACGTTGAGAATAGGAATCGTTTTTGTGGATTTTCAATCTGAGATGGCTTATGCTTTAAATCGTTTTTATTAAATGAATCACTACTTCCAGGCGATTGAAGAAGTCGATAAATAAGGAGATTGAAATGTCCCTCTATAACCGTGAGGATTTCAGGGATAATTGCGGTTTCGGGTTGATTGCCCATCTTGATGGAGAGGTCAGCCACCGGCTTGTCCGCACAGCAATCGGTGCACTTGACCGGATGGATCATCGTGGTGCTATCGGTGCTGACGGTAAAACCGGAGACGGTTGTGGGCTGCTGCTCCAGAAACCTGACACCTTCTTTCAGGTAATTGCTGATGAAAATGGCTTCAACCTCAGCAGCCGGTATGGCATCGGCATGATATTCATGGGGCATGGAGCTGAGCGGCGGGAGTACACTGAACGCGTGGTCGAAGAAGAATTGACCAGGGAAACCCTGTCGGTAGCGGGATGGAGGGAGGTGCCGATAGATCCGACCGTACTTGGCCAGATCGCCCGGGATTCTCTTCCGGTCATCATGCAGGTATTTATTAATGGCCCCTTCGGTTGGGGACCAAGGGATTTTGAACGCAGGCTTTTTATGGTGCGAAGACGGATCGAGAAACGTATTGTTGATGATCCCGATTTTTACATACCGTCCTTTTCAAATCTTGTTGTTGTTTACAAGGGACTTTGCCGCCCTGGAGATTTGCCGCAATTTTATCGTGATCTTGGTGACCTTCGCATGCAGGCGGCGGTTTGTCTCTTTCATCAACGTTTTTCCACCAATACCTTGCCCAAATGGAAACTTGCACAACCATTCAGGTATCTGGCTCATAATGGTGAAATAAATACCATTACCAGTAACCGCCAGTGGGCCAGAAGCCGGTCGTATAAGCTTGAATCCCCGTTACTCCCAGATATGCAGGATGCAGCGCCCTTTGTCGGTACCAGTGGTTCGGATTCGTCGTCTCTTGATAATATGCTGGAAACGTTCCTGGCCGGAGGAATGGACCTTTTCAGGGCATTCAGGCTTTTGATACCACCCGCCTGGCAGAATCACCCATGGATGGATGATGATCTTCGAGCCTTCTATGATTTCAATTCAATGCACATGGAACCGTGGGACGGGCCGGCGGGTATCGTCATGAGTGATGGTAGATTTGCAGCCTGCGGTCTTGATAGAAATGGTCTACGGCCTGCAAGGTATGTTGTTACCAGTGACCGGCTGATCACCCTGGCTTCAGAGGTTGGAATCTGGGACTATGCACCTGATGAGGTTGTTGAAAAAGGCAGGGTAGGCCCTGGGGAATTGCTGGTGATTGATACCATGAATGGCCGCATCTGGAGTTCTTGGGACATCGATAATGAGCTCAAGTCACGGCATCCCTATAGGCGATGGTTAAAAAATAATAGCAAAAGCCTGATACCGGCGGAACAACTGGATGAGGAGAAGGCAGGTAAGCGGGGACTTGATGATGACGAGCTTTTAACCCGTCAGAAACTTTTTGGTTACTCAATTGATGAAATTGACCAGGTGATCAGAGTACTTGGTGAAACCGGCCGCGAGGCTGTGGCTTCGATGGGGGATGACACGCCGGTTGCGGTTCTTTCCCATAAGCCGCGATTGCTGTTTGACTATTTCAGACAGCAGTTCGCCCAGGTGACAAACCCTCCAATAGATCCGCTCAGGGAACAGCATGTGATGTCACTTGCAACCTGTATAGGCAGGGAGCAGAACGTTTTTAACGAGACGATGGGACATGCAAACCGTGTTCTTTTTGAATCACCGATACTCGTATACAGTGACATGACTCAGCTCAAGAACCTGGATGAAGAGCATTACCGTCATGCTGTGCTTGATCTGAATTACAGCCCTGAACGTGGCCTTGAAACAGCTATTAAACAGCTGGTGGAGAGTGGTGTTGAACAGACCCGATCAGGGGCTGTTTTGATTTTTCTTTCCGATCGAAAAATATCACCTAACCATCTGGTCATACCGGCAGCAGCGGCAGTGGGAGCATTGCATAACGGGCTTGCTCAGCAGAACCTGCGTTGTGATGCCAATATCATAATCGAGACCGCAGAGGTTCGAGACCCACATCATTTTGCGGTATTAATTGGCTTTGGAGCAACAGCGATATATCCCTATCTGGCCTATGAGACCCTGGCCAAGATGGTTGATGATGAGATTATCAAATTGCCTGAACGAACGGTGATGATGAATTACCGAAAGGGCATTAATAAAGGGTTGTTGAAAATAATGTCCAAGATGGGCATTTCAACCATTTCATCATACCGGTGTTCACAGCTTTTTGAAGCGGTCGGGTTATCTTCTGAGGTCGTGGATCTTTGTTTTAAGGGTGTTTCCAGCAGAATTGAGGGTGCTGATTTTGGTGATATTGAAGCGGATAGTGCTCAGCGTGCCAGGTTAGCGTGGAAGTATCACAAACCAATGATCGCCGGAGGTTTGTTCAAGTACGTCCATGGCGGAGAATTTCACGCCTATAACCCGGATGTTGTCGTGAGCCTTCAGAAATCGGTGCGCAGCGGTTCCTGGGATGATTACAAGGTCTATGCCGACCTGGTGAATAACCGGGCAATATCCAGTTTAAGAGATATGCTGGTTCTTAAAATAGATTGCCAAAAAATTCCGGTTGATGAGGTGGAACCGGAAGAAAATCTCTATAAACGCTTTGATTCTGCAGCGATGTCAATTGGTGCTCTTAGCCCTGAAGCTCATGAGGCGCTGGCTATTGCCATGAATCGGCTTGGCGGATATTCCAACAGCGGGGAAGGCGGAGAGGATTCTGCCAGGTTTGGTACAGAGCGTGTATCCAAAATCAAGCAGGTGGCCTCGGGCCGCTTTGGAGTAACTCCTGAATACCTGATGAGCGCGGAAGTAATCCAGATAAAGATTGCCCAGGGGGCAAAACCTGGAGAGGGGGGGCAATTGCCAGGACATAAAGTGTCGTCCATGATTGCCAAACTGCGCCACTCGATGCCGGGGGTTACCCTTATTTCTCCGCCGCCACATCACGACATTTACTCAATTGAAGATCTGGCACAGCTGATATTTGACTTGAAACAAGTTAATCCTGATGCTCTCATATCAGTAAAGCTGGTATCAGAGCCTGGTGTCGGGACAATTGCCACCGGTGTTGCCAAAGGGTATGCAGATATGATTACTATCTCTGGCTATGATGGTGGTACCGGAGCAAGCCCCCTGACGTCTGTAAAATATGCCGGCAGCCCGTGGGAACTCGGCTTGGTGGAAACCCAGGCTGCCCTTGTAGAAAATGGCTTGCGACATAAAATCCGGCTGCAGGTCGACGGTGGGTTGAAAAGTGGACTTGATATTGTCAAGGCGGCCATTTTAGGAGCGGAGAGTTTTGGTTTTGGCACGGGGCCGCTTATTGCCCTTGGTTGTAAATACCTGCGAATATGCCATCTCAATAATTGTGCCACCGGAGTTGCCACCCAGGATGAAACCCTGAGGCGTGATCACTTTTCTGGATTGCCCGAGATGGCAATGAATTATTTTAGATTCCTTGCCAGAGAGACACGGGAATGGCTGGCATATCTTGGTGTCAGCCAGTTGACCGACCTGATCGGCAGAACCGACTTGCTGAGCATCGGAGAGGGAGACAGCGATAAACACAATAAGCTGTGGCTTAAACCGCTGCTTGAGTCCCCGAAGCCAGCAGAGGGTACTGCACTTTTTAATCAGCAGCGCAATCCATCCCACGATAAAGGTGTACTCAACCGCAAGCTGTTTGAACAATTTTCTGCTGCCGTTACTGATCGTGCCGGAGGGACCTGGAATTGTGAAATCAGCAATACCGACCGTGCACTCGGTGCGAGGTTGTCGGGACTGATCGCCAGGATACATGGTAACAGGGGAATGGACTCCGACCAGATAACCGTTCACCTGCGGGGGACTGCAGGCCAGAGCTTTGGTGTATGGAATGCCGGTGGTTTGAAGCTCGTGTTAACCGGCGATGCTAATGACTATGTCGGCAAAGGAATGACCGGTGGTATGCTGGTGATCAAGCCTCCTGCCGGTGTCGCATACGAATCACACCAGGCGGTAATAATCGGTAACACCTGCCTCTATGGCGCGACTGGCGGTCGATTGTATGCTGCAGGAAAAGCAGGTGAACGCTTTGCTGTCAGGAATTCAGGTGCTCGAGCCGTTGTCGAGGGCATCGGGGACAATGGCTGTGAATATATGACCGGGGGGGTGGTAACCATCCTCGGCGAGACTGGCATTAATTTCGGTGCAGGTATGACCGGTGGATTTGCCTATGTGTTTGATCAGCACGAGGATTTTGTCGACAAGACTAATCTTGAACTAGTTGATGTGCTGCCGATGAAAGAGCAGTATCTCCTGAAAGAACACCTGCGGGGGATTATCAGTGCTCACTATGCTGAGACCGAGAGTTCTCGCGCTGAAATGATTCTTGAGGATTTTGGCAGTTATTGTGATCGTTTCAAGCTGGTAAAGCCCAAAGGCATGAGTGCCGAAGATCTGCTTGGAAAACGTGGCCGTTCGGCCACCGAACTCCTGATGACTACCCAATAGGAGCTGATATGGACCAGAATGT
>NODE-807-length-10877-cov-4.25457_pt1 | contig 10877 bp, 10 predicted proteins | sample MGYA00139097_ERZ477577 | MGnify/ENA metagenome assembly ERZ477577 | reverse complement strand
AAAACCAAGGTTGCGTTCGAGGCCTTTACGCTTTTTATCAAAGGCTTGACGATCTTAACCTCATTCACCTCCGTTCGCAACAGTATTCAGGCGATTGAACTGCTGAAGAATAGACACATCAACGTCAAACGGCTCGTCTCCCATCGTTTGCCGTTAGCCGAATTCGAACAGGGGGTGAACCTGATCAAAGATAAACAGGAGAATGTCAAAAAGGTCCTCATCACGCCAAATAATTAAAAGATAAAGAAAAGATAGGAAGTTGCTTTTTCAAAGCGGATGAATCGAAAACGTTCAAACCAAAAATGATTACAGCTGTGCACTGCGAGACGCCTTCCGGTACCCTTAACCCGATCGTGGATCTCGGTCTTTTGAAGAAAGAGCATGGGGTGCCGTTTTTTAACGCACCTGGAGCACAAACCAAGATCCTTCACAAATTAGGTCAATTTACTTCTTCACCGGTTTATTTGATGACGCCGCAGGCTACCCTGGCTCCCCCGCCGCCGAGCTTCTGCGGGCTATCCGAGTAATTGTCGCCGCCGGCGTGGATCATGAGTGCCCGTCCCTTAAGATCGGAGACTTTGATGCGCGGCGCCAGCACCGGTATTGTTGCGTGTCCATCCTGGTCGGCGTACAGTGGCGGAAGGTCACCCAAATGCCCCTTGCCATACGGCCCTTCGTGACGGCCGGTTCCGGGGGGATCGTAATGTCCGCCCGCCGCCAGTCCTGGGACAGATTTCCCATCCTTCTCGGCAGCCGCGCAGCTTGGGTTTTCGTGAACGTGAAACCCATGCAGGCCGGGTGTCAGACCATTGACATCCGGTGTAAAAATCGTTCCATAGGGACTCGAAGAGACCGTGATCATTCCGATGGACGGTCCCGCACCACCTTCGTCAAGGGAATTGATCGTCACTGTCAAGTCCGCAGCCCAGATGGACCCCACACTTAGCAATAGACCTGCAACGACCATGCACAATGCTTTCATTTTTAGATTCTCCTTTCAGTATTTTTTAGATTGACATGAGCTAAATCAAGCTCTCCTTTTTTCCTTTTTAGGATGGACCTGCCCATTTGACGGGCTTGTGTTAACCGTCGAATCGCAAGGCCGAAAGATGCTCTGCTTGTTAATTACTTAGAGTATAGTTCCGGCCTTAAGCTTGTCAAGCATCAGTCGGTTGAAGAAGAACAGCCGCCGACACTGCCGGCTGGTTTTTTTGACCGAACGGAGCGTTCAGGCGCAGGTCTTCATTCCGATGAAACGAAATTCTAAAATATTGTAATTTTGAGGAAGCGGGTGGTGGAATTCGGCGAATGGTTATGCCCCGAAGTGCTAATATATGTGCCGCACCGCCAGTGGGTTTTCGGTCCTCCACAGGCGGATGTACCGCATTCCCAAAAGGCTGCGGATCTATTTTATGTTTGACCGTAAGCTGCTCACCAAACTGAGCCGTTGCGCCTGGAAAGTGTTGAGCCGGTATTTGAAACAGACAGTGGCCTTCGAGGATGCGGTTCCCAATGCCGTCATCGCGGTGCCGTCGTTTGGCGATTTTTTAGGATTTAATTCCCACCTGCATGTAATCGTTACAGACGGCCGCTTTTATGGCAACGGCTCGTTTAAGACTTGCCTGACACCAAATCCAAAAGATTTAGAGGGTTTGTTTCGCTATGAAGTTTTAAGATGCTTAAATCTGAGGGCAAAATCAATGAGGTTGTGATCGAGAGCATGATGAATTGGCGCCACAGCGGATTCAATGTGTACTGCGGCAATGCCATCTGGTCGCACAATGAAGAGGGATTGGAAAATTTGGCCCGCCGAACTTGTCCGCTGGGGGCGCTTGGGGTCAAATCTACGTTTGATTTTTAATATTTTTCAACAAGAGTCAAACGTAGACTTGACCCCAAATCTTAAATTCCAAGTTTGCACGGCCCTTACGTATAACCGCTATCTGCACGCCGCCTGCTCAACTGGTTCGTTAGACAAATTGTATGGTGATTATATTGATTTTTGACTTCTCAAAATCTCAATTGTCTGACGAGCAAAGAACGGGAGCGAGTCTATACTAATCTCTTCATCCGTATGAAATTCTAATTCGAATTTACCTATGCGAGCGCGAATGATTCGTTGCCGCATCAAATGTTGAAAAGCGTCTGTAATGGCACTACGGAACCATAATACGATAATCAAGATCGTGATTGGCCATACTGTCACTTCAACTAACCTGACAACTGCGTTGACAATATCCATTCAATAACTCAATAATATTAAATTTTTTGCACAAGTATCAGATGGATGCAGGCGATAGGATAAATGATGGCAGGTGGTCTCTGAGAGTCCTGTGATTTGAAACAGAGCCAAAAAGTCAGTTTTTTGGCTTTAGGAGCATTATTATGTAGAGTCTATATATTCACAATTTATGGACAGAGCAAGGATTTGAGTTCACAATTCGAGGCTTGACGCCTATATTCCACAAATGGATGGGCGGAACACACGGAGACGGCTACGCCTCCTCGGCCTGCAAGATTATCTGCCAAACCGGCTTTAAACTGTTCGATGGCCTTCATGGGAAATTTTCTGTTAATGGTGGGGAAATATCCGTGATGGAACGAGCGGCGCCGCCCTGATGATTGAAAAGCCAGACGCCGCTCGAGACTGCTAATAGAGCACGTTTTGTGCTTCAGGTGCATCGATGTTGTCTTGGGTGACGAGCACTACGCCGGTGTTTATGAATTTATCCACCTTCTCACCTCCAAGCATTTTGACCAAGGCCTCCACACCGAGTTCACCCATCTGGTAGGAGCCCTGGACTGCGATGGCCGCTAGGGTACCGTCTTTGACGAAGTTCTGTAAATCCTCGTTACCGTCAAAACCGATGGCCACGACCTGGCCCTTTTTATTGGATTGAACCAGGGCGCGAGCCATGCCGATGGCCGTGGGCTCGTTGGCGCCGAAAATTCCCTTGAGGTCGGGGTTGGCAGTCAGCACATCGGTAGTCTGATCCAAGGCTTTGGCCATTTGAGACTGGGAATAGAAGGTCCCGACAATCTCAAGGCTGGAATTCTTCGCAATATAATCCTTGAAACCTCCCACACGACCGATTTCGGAACCCACACCCGCTACATAAGACATGACAGCTATTTTACCTTCGGTGCCTATTTTCTCGATGAGCCTTTTGGCGCACAATTCGCCGGCTAGTTTATTATCAGTAGCCAAAAAGGCCTGATAGTACTCCTTGGCGCTGTCCGACAGCATCGAGTCGATAATGACCACCGGGATACCGTTTTCATATGCCTTTTTCACTGCGGGAACGAGAGCTTCGGGATCTGAAGGCGCAAGCACGATACCCGCCACTTTTCGGTTGACGGCATTGTCGACCAGGTTCACCTCTTCAGCGATATTGGTCTCCGCCGCAGGACCCTGGAAAGTGATCTTATAGCCGGCATGTTTCTCACCCGCGGCAGTTGCGCCTTTATTCACATTCTGCCAGAAATTGGAATTGGTGGTTTTAACAATGACCGCAATTTCCTTATCCGCAGAATAAGCGAAGGGAGCCACAACGGCCAGACACAATACAACCGACAAGATGGTGATAAACTTTTTCATGATACAACCTCCTGTTTTGAATGGATTATTGTTAGTGGAACTGAAGCCACCAATGGTCAATCAGTTCCGGTTATCGATTCCGCAAATGGTCAATCCAAACTGTAGCGATGATGACCACGCCGATAATGATCTGTTGGATAAAGCTGGAGACACCGTTCATATTGAGGCCGTTGCGCAGAATGCCGATGACGAAGGCGCCGATGCAGGTACCGGAGATGGTACCCATCCCGCCCATGAGGGAAGTGCCGCCGATGACTGCGCTGGCAATGGCGTCGAGTTCGTACATTATGCCCTCATTGGGTTGGGCGGTCACCAGCCGGGACATAATGATAATTCCGGTCAAGCCTGCAAAAAAACCGGAGATGGAATAGGCGACCAGTTTGACGCGCGTTACGCTGATGCCCGCCAATCGCGTGGCGTCCTCACTTGATCCGACAGTGTACATATAGCGGCCGATTCTGATCTTGTTGAGGATAAAAGCCACCACTACCGCAAAGATGACCATGATCACCACGGGGTAGGGAATGCCTGGGAAAATGACTTTCGGCAGACCATTGGGCGCCTTTTCGATCATTCTAAAAAAAGCGCCGTTGCCAAGGACCCCAAATGATTCACCCAGACCTGAGACCGGGGCCGCTCCCGTCAGCTGCAAGGCGAACCCGCGGGCGATCATCATCATACCCAAGGTGGCGATGAATGGCGGCAGTTTCAGCTTGGTGATGAATAGGCCGTTAACCAAACCGCAAAGGGTACCCACCAAAAGCGCGCAGAACATGGCCGGTCCTAAGGGGAGGCCGCTTTTTACCAAAAGACCAGCGACGGTACCGGCCAGGGCCAGGACCGAGCCCACGCTGAGGTCGATGCCGCCGGTGATGATCACACAGGTCATGCCAATGCCCAACAAGGCCAAAGATGTGGTCTGCAGCGCCACCGTCATGGCGTTGCCCATGGAGAAAAAGGCCTCGCTGGTTAGGGAAAAGACCAGGATCAGAATCAGCAGCCCGGTCAACGCAGCGAACTTCTGAATCAGATCTTTGCGTTTTTCTTTTGAAATCATTTCCTAAAGCTCTTTAGATAGATGTTCCACATATCCTCGCGGGTAGGCTGTACCGGATTGACAGTATGATCCGGGAACTCCATGGCGTGTTCGAGCACTGCCTCCAAACTACCCTTGGTGATGCCGAAATCTTCAAGATAACAGCGCTGACCGATGGTCTCCAGAAATGCTTCAATTTCTCCCTGAAAGGCCGCCGCTGCGATCTCATCACTTTGTGTTTCTAATTCGGGGTTGAACATTCGCGCCACTTGGGCGAACTTCACGGGTGCCCCGGGATGGGTGAATTCGGCAAAGGCGGGATAGATCACCGCCAGGGATTCGCCATGACTGACGTGAGGAAAATGGCCGCTAAGGGGTTGGCCCGCAGCATGGGGCAGGGTCGTGCCCACGTTGGCCAGGCACATGCCGGCCAGGGTGTCGGCCCAGGCCATGTCGGACCGACCCTCAATGTCCGAGCCGTCTTTTACAACAGTAGGCAGACTGCGAATGACCCGGGCAATGGCATCTAGCGCCAACAGATCGACGAAGGTAATGCTGTTGACGTTTATCAACGACTCAAAAGCATGGGTGAAGACGTCAAAACCGGTGCTGGCGGTGATTCTGGGGGGCAAGGTGAGCATAATCTCGGGATCGATGATGGCCGCCCGGCACAGGAGATGATCGTTCCACATGGCCGACTTACTCTTTTCCGTGCTATTGGTGAAGACCGAAACTTTGGAAGTCTGGGTTCCGGTGCCCGCGGTAGTGGAAATGGCAAAAATGGGGAGCGTCTTGCTGGTGGGGGTTTGCTTGTAATAAAGATAATCCCAAGCCGTACCCGGATGGGTCGCAGCCACGGCAATGGCCTTGGCCGTGTCGATGGCGCTGCCGCCACCCATGCCCAGGCAAGCTTCGACACCTTCCTTTTTAGCCATTTCAGCCCCGGCTTGAATTTCGTCTAAAGTCGGATTCGGGGTAACCTGATCATATTCCGCGAAGGTCACCCCGGCCTCGCTCAAGGAACGCCTCACGTCCTGAACCATGTCAGGTGCTGCACTGATTAGGCCCGGACCGGCGACAAATAGAATTTTTTTGGCCTCGGACCCGATAAGGGTGCCGGCTTGATGACGTTCTCCGCAACCGAAGAATAGGCGGGTGGGTTGATAATAGCTGAATGCTTTCATAATCTTTTCCTTTTTTTAATGATTTATTCCCCACAGTCCAACACCAGCTTGCCGGTTATCCGATGAGGGCCATGCAGAAGCCCCGGAATCTCATCAGCCTTGGATAGGGGCAACGTGCGCCCCACCAAGTCGCCCACCGTGACCCGGTTATGGGTCAGCAATGAAACCCCATACTGCCACTCCCACCCTGGGAAAGGCGCCGAATAGTTCATCCAGGCACCCTGTAGGAGAAGTTCTTTGCGGTTGATCAACTCAAATTCCTCGGGCTGAAGGGTGAGCGGGGTGTGGGGAGTTCCAACAAACACCACCCGACCCTTGGGCGCGGCCAAGTTTAAGGCCAAAACTTCGGCGACGGGCGAGCCCGAGGTCTCGAAAACGATTTCAAATCCCCGGGGCGCCATCTCCGCAATACCGGCGCTCATCTCTTTTTCGTCCCGTGGATCGAGGCAAACATCCGCGCCATACATCGCAGCCAAATCAAGTTGGTGTCGGTCTACATCAAATGCGGCAATCTTGCCCCCACCCAGGTGCTTGAGACTTTGAAGCAGTAAAAGACCGATGTTGCCCGCTCCGGTAAGAGCCACGGCACGGCCGGGTTGAAAATGGATGGTATTGACCGCGTGCAGCCCCACTGTCAAAGGTTCGAGAAAAGAAGCCGTCAGGAGATCTACGGAATCGTCTAATAGAACCGCATTGCGCTGGGGGATGGCCACATATTCGGCAAATCCGCCCTGCCGCCGCGATCCGATAAAATCGTAGCCTTTACCTAATGAATAATTTCCTTTGGCACATTCAGGATCGTCGAAGTTGGGTATTAGGGGCGCACAGGCAGTCTTTTTACCGATTAGATCCTTAGAAACGCCGGCACCCACATCCTCAATGACGCCGGAGAACTCATGCCCCAGGATGATGGGATAATAGTGAGCACCGTCTTTTACGATTCGCGGAAAATCCGAGCCGCAGACGCCACAGAAGGCGACTTTGAGCAATACTTCAGCCGGACCCGGTTGAGGGGTCTCCACCTCTTCGATCCGCATGTCAGATACGCCGTGCAATAGAGCAGCTTTCACCCGTCACCTCCATACTTTTTCCGCAACCGGTTTAGTTGCTGAAATGTCCAATTAAGATTGTGGTAAGTTTTCACGTACAGGTCGTAAAGTTCGTCGTAATAAGCGGTCTGCTCTGGCTCGGATTCATAGAGCTTTCCCCGAGGCGCGCTGGCCATGGCGTCCTCAAAGGACGGGAAAAGGGAGACTCCCACACCGGCGAGAATAGCCGCGCCCAGGCAGGTGACGTCGGCGTCGCTGCGGCTGACCAAATTTGATCCGGTGGCATTGCAGAAAATTCGCACCCAATCGGCATTGGCTGTCGGGCCACCGGTGAGCGACAGGTGCTTCGGTAGATGGCCGACCAGTTCCGAGTATGCGTGCCGTGCCCCCAGGGCCGCGCCGACCATTATGCTTTTGACCAACTGCTTTCGGTCGGTTTCAGGCGTCAGGCCGATGAAGGCTCCGTAAGTATCCTCATTCCAAAGCGGCGCTCGCTGGGCGGTCATATAAGGCAAAAAAAGAAGTGGCTGCCGACCGGACAACGAATCAGATTCCGGCGTACCCAGGGCATTAAAATCGGTTTCCAAAAGGTTACGGAACCAATAGAGGCCGGCGGATCCGTAGTCAACACTACCATTTATCAGCCACTTGCCCTGGATGCCATGCTGGTAAATCAGGCCTCGGCCGTCAAATACAGGCTCCTCGAGTACAACTCCTATATTGGTGGCCGTACCCGCCGAAATATAGGCCTGGTCTTTGTTCAATAGCTTCAGTCCCAAAATGGCGGCCACATTATCCATACACCCGGCCATTACGGGTGTCCCCTGGGGCAAACCGGTTTCTACGGCGGCATTTCGCGACACGGTCCCGACTAAATCGTTACAGCCATAAATTTCAGGAAATTTATCCCTCTCTAATCCGTATGATTCAATCAGCTCAGTCGAGTATTCTCCCGTGCGGATATCGCATACTTGGGTCAGGCCGCATTGGGAAACGTCCAGACTGAACACGCCGGTAAGCTTGTGGACCAGATAGGCGTTGCAGTGCAAAAAATATCTGGCTTGTTTATAGATTTCCGGTTCGTTATCCCTCAGCCACATTACTTTGGGGGCAAAGTTCGATGGATCGCTGCGGTTCCCGCTGGTGGCCAAAAGACGTCCCTGGTGATGTTGACGAATGAAATCACTTTGGACCCGGGCCCGGCGATCGAGCCAGATCATGCCCGGCATGAGGGGACGTCCCTGACGGTCGACCGGCAAGGCCAGGCTCGACATGCCGGCAATGGCCACCCCTGCCACTTGTCTGGCCGAGTGATCGGATTGGTCCAGTAACACGCGCACCGCTTTGGCAAGGGCCCGATACCAGGCTTCCGGATCCTGCTCGGCCCGGCCTTGGGCGGGATATCGCGTTGGGTATTCGATGCGGGAGCTGGTCAGCACCTTTAATTGTTCATTAAAAAGGGAGGCTTTCAGGCTGGTTGTGCCGACATCGATGCCCAGGATTGTGACCATGCAAAGTCCCTCGCTACTTCTGTGATCGTGCATATCCAAAGGGTTTCTTTGGCGTTAACGGTACCTGTATGAGAATTTTGTTTGCTTGTCAACCTAAAACGTGTTAGTTAGGAGATAAAAACTCAATAAAATGGCCTTTCATATTGTTATTATTCAACTTTTTATCCTTAGCCGACAGGAGGAAGAATCGTGGGCCAGACGCCCCTCGTGGAAATGCAAAACATTCACAAGCGTTTCGGCGGTGTGCATGCCGTCAATAATGTCAGTATCGATCTCAATCCCGGTGAGGTGGTCGGTCTGCTAGGGCATAATGGGGCAGGTAAGTCGGTGCTGATGAAAACCCTTTCAGGGGCCATTCCTTGTGACGAGGGCAAGATCTTCATCAAAGGCAAAGAGGCAAATATTCAATCCCCGCGGGACGCACGGGACTATGGTATCGAGACGATTTACCAAACATTGGCGCTGGCTGAAAATCTTGGTGCGGCCGGCAATCTTTTCCTTGGGCGCGAAAAGCTCACCCGTTATAGGACTCTCGACGAAAAGCTCATGGCCGACGAGGCCCAAAAGGTAATATCGCGCCTCAACCCCAATTTCACCAACTTCAAGACGCTGGTAAAACATCTATCCGGAGGACAACGGCAGGCCATCGCTATCTCCCGGGCCATTTATTTCAACGCTAAAATTCTTATTATGGACGAACCGACTGCCGCTTTGGGTCCTCATGAGACCGCCATGGTGGCGGATTTAATTAAACAGCTGAAAAAAGAGGGTATCGGGATTTTCCTGGTCAGCCATGATATGCACGACGTTTTTGATCTTTCCGATCGCATCACTGTCATCAAAAACGGTTCTCTGGTGGGAACGCGACATACGACCGAAGTCACCAAGGATGAAGTGCTGGGCATGATTATCATGGGCAAACTTCCAGAGGCTTAACACTGGATGCCTGGTAACAGAAGCCGGATGATTTTTCATATGGGCACCGCCGCCGGCCAAAAAAACAGCCAGTCTAATCGAATGACGAACGACGATTGACGATTGACGAATTAAGGAATTCTTTCTTTTTTATAATTTAAAATAGCAGAACGAAGCGACATCAACAATTCGTCATTCGCTATTCTGCGGTTCGTTAATCGTCCTGGCGGAATCTCATATGGGTCTTTTCTGCATCATGACGTTTCATACGAGGATACGCTATTGCTTAGACCATTACTGACACCTGAAACCATATTCGCGGAATAAAAATGGTGTAAAAAGTTAAGTCCATGAGCATCAAGTTATAGGGGAATTTTAATCACCCTGGATTAGAACCTATGGGAAAAACCTCCATTAAGGAACTTTCGAGAATCACTGGCTTTTCCGCCACAACGGTGAGCATGGTCCTCAACGGGAGTGCCAATCAATATAAAATCGCCAAAAAAACCCAGGAAACGATCCTGGAAGTCGCTCAAAAACACAACTACATTCCCAACCTCCATGCTAGAAATCTGAGAAACAAGGTCTCGAACATCATCGCCCTGATGATACCCACGCTGACCAACCGTTTTTTCGCTGAAATGGCCGAGACATTCGAGCAACTGGCCCGCATGAACGACAAATTCCCTTTGATCACAGTTACCCATCATGATGAGGAAGAGGAGCTGAAAACGGTCGACTATTTTATCTCCCAGAATACGGACTGTATTTTTACCGCCAACCCCATGGCTCAGGAAGTAGTCAGTCAGCGTTGCACGGAGGCAGGCGTCAAGCAGGTCATTCTGGATGCAGTCGGCGGAAATAAGAACATGGTCACCACGGACAATTTCAACGCCGCCCGAATCCTGACCTACAACGTCATCGTGGCCATGGAAGAGTGCTGCGCCCCCAAAGAAGTGTACTACATCGGCGGTACAGAAAGACACAAGGTCACCAAGCTTCGTTTTCAAGGTTTTTTAAAAGCAATCGAAGAACGGGGCCGCACTTTCTCGGAAGATATGTTCGTACCCTGTGAGTTTAATCCCGAAGCCGCATACAAAGCCACCAAAAGTCTCTTTGCCACCCGTGAAAATATCGGCGGGCTTTTCCTTAACTCGCTGCAGACCATGGAGGGTGTGATCCGTTTCTTCACCGAAGATCTGGACGAGTTACCCCATATGCATCTTGGAGTGTTCGACTACCACCCTTTCATCCAGATTTTGGACCTCAATATCATCAGCGTGATGCAGGATGCCGATCAAATGATGCAAATGGCCTACGAGCTATACGTCAATGCCGCCACAAACGGTGGTCAAGGCAAAGCTTACTATAGTCCTCATAAAATCATCTACTCCCAAAAGGCCCGTAGGACGTGAACCCAACCCGGACAAGCCGGAATTGAATATTGATCTGCCGCAGGCGGAAAGATTTGCGGCATCGCTCTCCGAGGCGTAGGCGTGCAACCACTACGAGCCGGAGGCTAATATATCCAATCTGGCTATGGCATAAATCATGTGCAAACATGATGTGATTTCAATAAATAGG
>NODE-806-length-10878-cov-12.461_pt1 | contig 10878 bp, 8 predicted proteins | sample MGYA00139097_ERZ477577 | MGnify/ENA metagenome assembly ERZ477577 | reverse complement strand
GGAAAAACGAGAGGTATCAATATTATCTCGAGGCAATCATCAGCTCCGTCAGGGATGCAATTATCGCCGTCGACCACGATCTCAATATCCTCAAACTGAACCAGTCCGCTCAGAAATGGCTTGAGGCCTTCAATGTGGACATCGCCGATCGGGTTGATAAAATACCCGGTGAGATGGGAGCAGCCTGTCTTAAAGACGCCAGGAAGGTAATTGAGACCGGAGAGATCATCGGTGAGCATCTGGTGGAATGTGTCAAACCGGATGGCTCTGTGAAAATGCTCCTGCTCAACGGTGCCCCCCTGGAAACCGGTGACAATTCTTTGCTGGGAGCGGTGCTTGTAGCCCGGGATATAACGATAAACAAGGATAAGAACTCGCTGCAGGACAGTAATCATTTTCACGGTTTTGTCGGGGCCAGTGAAGTAATGCAGCGAATTTACCGACTCATCGAAAATGTCGGCAAGGTTGAGACAACCGTGCTCATTACCGGAGAATCGGGTACCGGCAAAGAGCTGGCCGCCGAGGCTCTGCACGAGGAAAGCGGCCGCAGCTCGATGCCGCTGATCAAAGTGGATTGCGCTGCCCTGGCTGAAAATCTGCTGGAGAGTGAGCTTTTTGGTCACCGCAAAGGGGCGTTCACCGGTGCCGATCGAGATCGGCCGGGACGGCTGCTCCAGGCCGACAAGGGGACTTTGCTGCTGGACGAGGTCGGTGATATAACGCCAAAAATGCAGCTCAGATTACTTCGTTTTCTGCAGGAGATGACCTTCACTCCGGTGGGAAGCGACAATCCCGTCAAAGTCGATGTCAGGGTGATCGCCGCCACCAATGTCGATCTTAAAGAGAAGGTGAGGGTGGGGCAATTTCGGGAAGATCTCTATTATCGGCTCAAGGTTGTCGAGATCAATCTGCCGCCGCTTCGTGACCGGCACCGATGTCTGCCTCTGCTGATCAATCATTTTCTGATTTTCTTCTGTGAAAAACACGACCGCCGCATCCACAGCGTCTCCGACCGGGCCATGGAAATACTCACCACCTATTCCTGGCCTGGAAATGTAAGGGAGCTGCGCCACGTGATTGAGCGGGGCTGCATTCTCTGTGATGGGCCCAATCTACTGGTCGAGCATCTACCCGAAGACCTGGTGAGAAACCTTACACGTACCTCGGTCAATGCGGTTGAACCAATGGAGGGATCGGCTGAACAACCGAAGCACAGCAGTGCTGTATCATCACCAGTAAAGGATGAACGGCAGGAACTGCTTGATGCTCTGGAACAGGCTGGAGGTAATAAATCAAAAGCCGCCAGACTGCTGTCCATAGATCGGTCAACCCTGTATCGGAAAATGAAGCGACTCGATATTCAAACCGCATGACAAACTGTTGCGTTGTGTTGCAAGAACTGTAGCGAACTGTTGCGCCGCGACAGTTTCTGCAACAGTGCGGCGCATCTTATCCCGCCCTGGTTATTTCCTTTCAAATACCCAAGAAGAGCTAAATTAAAATAATATATCCATAGAATACATATATTTATGATCTTTTTGAGGGTGGCTTCTGGGTAGAGCTATACATTGTGGCACAGGTGATGCATTGTAGTACACAGACTGATTAGTGAACCAGACAACAACAACCCAATAGACGAGGTCACCAGATGAAAACAGCAATTCTCAAAAAATCCAAAACTCAAACCAGAAGCACTGCCAGAGTAGACGAGCAGGTATATAAGGTGGGTATCGCTGTTGTTGGAGCCTGCTCTCTGGCGATAGGCGTTTGGGCGACTATTGCCCTGGTGAGCGGTATGGTGGCAAGCGGCGGACCTGGAGCACTTGTTGCTGACTGGTTTAGAGCGGTTATCGGATCCTGATGAGAGGGGTGGACAAGATGAGTGAGCGCACCAGAGTAAAACAAAAGGTTGATGCTACGACATCCATAAACCAGGATGCGACTACAGAAATATCCAGAGTCGGCGTGATTACCGTTGCCGCCTTTGGGGCTCTTGTCGGTCTCTGGAGTCTGGCCTGCATCGTCGGCGGTATGGCGGCAAGCGGCGGACCGCTGGCTTTCGTAGGTGATTGGTTCAAAGCAGTGACCGGTATGTGATAAAAGCACTGATTAAGTATTCAGGGCCGTGGAACCGATGTGTTCCACGGCCCTTTTTTTGTCTAAATTGCGGGGACACAATACCTATGGTGTCCCTCTTCCTATAATGTGTTGATTACAGCAGAGATACAGCAATCGGGGACACCATAGGTATTGTGTCCCCATCGTTTCGCAGCAGTGAGAACTTTAAACTTTGAACATTTCGATGTATAAGATAAGTAATGGTCTGGTAATCATTTGAAATGAGACAAAAATTGGCTGCCGTGCAACAGTGCGACAGTCCGGCTAGAAATACTGCTGGTCGACAATGGCGATACTGGTCAGAAATCTACTGATTTACTTCATTTTTTGTTTTGCCTTCTTCATCAGCGGGATGATTTACCATCTTGAAACGAGGCTGGCGCAGAAGGACTTCTCTGATCTGCTCAATGACATTGATGCGAAACGCGTAACCTCGCTGGTGGTCAAAGATGATGTCGTGCAGGTGACCACTGACGATGGCAATCAGTATATGACCGTGGTTCAGGAGCCGGCCTATCTGGTATCAAGCTGGCATGCCGGCGCCATCAGGGTTTCCTATCGCAAGGATTATACCGAGATCCTCTTCTTTGGCATAGGGCTGGTCTTCTCCGTCTCGCTCCTGCTGGTTTCCTGGCTGTCTCTGCGTATCAAGCCGGCAACCCCTGCCTCGGTGTTTGCCAACGAGAAGTTGATCTCACCCGGAGCCGAAGATCAGCAACAGATCACCTTCGATGACGTGGCAGGCATACCCGAAGCAAAAGAGGAGCTACAGGAAATTGTCGGTTTTCTGAAAAATCCTGAACGCTACAACGAAATTGGGGCAACAGCGCCCAAAGGCGTTTTACTACAGGGACCACCAGGCACCGGTAAGACGCTGCTGGCTCGAGCAATTGCCGGCGAAGCCGGAGTACCCTTTTATAGCTTCAGCGGCTCAGACTTTGTGGAAATGTTCGTTGGAGTTGGCGCCCAGAGGGTGCGTGATCTGTTCGGTGAAGCCAAGAAGAATGCCCCCTGTATCGTTTTTATCGACGAAATTGATGCAGTGGGAGCCTCCAGGAAATCCTCTTCTTCTGACGGCAACGATGAGCGTGGCCAGACCCTCAATGCCCTGCTCGTGGAAATGGATGGCTTCAGCCCGACCGACAACATCGTCGTAATGGCGGCAACCAACCGCCCTGACATCCTCGATCCGGCGCTCAAGCGATCCGGTCGATTTGATCGCCAAATCAACATCGTACCACCCGACATCAAGGGCAGGAGAAAGATTTTAGATGTCCACTGCCGGAAGGTGAAGGTAAGTCCAGATGTCGATCTTGAGAATATTTCGGTTATGACCTCGGGTTTCACCGGTGCAGAGATTGCCAGTCTGGTAAATGAGGCGGCGCTGCTTGCTGCCCGGCATGGCAAGAAGGAGATCGACCAGGGCGATTTTGACCTGGCCCGCGACAGAATTCTGCTCGGTGTTGAACGTAAAGGCATGGTAATCACCGAGCGTGATAAACGCATTCTTGCCTTCCATGAGGCAGGTCATGCCATCGTTGCCAAAATGCTGTCGGACAGTGATCCTGTTCACAAGATCACCATCATTCCCCGAGGCCGTGCCCTTGGCCAAACCCAACAGTTGCCGGTGAACGACCGGCAGGCCTATTCGAAACAATACCTCAAGAATAGGATAACGACGCTGATGGGAGGCCGGGCCGCCGAAGAACTGGTCTTCGGCATCAAGTCCACTGGCGGGCAGTCCGATATTCAGCAGGCCACCGAACTGGCGACCAGTATGGTCTGCAAATGGGGGATGAGTGAGGGCTTGGGGCCGCAGGTCTACATGATAGACGACGGCGACTTTCTTGGATCGACTAACCATCGTCTGGCTATGAGTATACGCACCGAAAATCAGGTGGACAAAGAGATCAGAAATCTTCTCGATGAGTGTTACTCCGAAGCGGTCGCCATTCTGAGCAACGAACGATTATTCCTCTCAGTGCTGGCTGATATTCTCATGCAGGTGGAAACAGTTGATGGCGAAGAGTTCGACATCATCTATTCATGTTCGGTCAAAAAGAAATATGAATTCCAGATGGAGAACGAACCTGCCGACGCCTGTGAGACCGGTGCCGTCCAAGCCTGAAAACCAATATGTTCAGATCCGTCAAGTCTCTTTTATACCTCAGTTTTGTCATCATCGGCATGTCGTTGTTGCTGGTCATTGTACTAGGCGTCCGTCAGTACCGGCTCAATGACCAGTACACCGAGATCAGCAGCCTCAGTGAGCGGACGCTGTTTGGCTTCAGTACGATTCGGGATCAGGTTACTGAAATGATGATCAGCGGCAGCTTTGAAGAACTCAAGACCATAATTCCCGATATCGAACAGCTCAACACCCTGGTTTCTAAACTGTACGATTATAAGATGATTCCCGCCCAGTACAAACTGGCAATGGCCGATACCATAGATCTGAGTGGGCTGGTTATCGGTCTGCGCCGACTGGAGGTGGCAGAGTCAGAAAAAACGGCCGGCCTCGAACTGCAGCGGGAAATGCGGCGGATCGGGGAAAATCTGATCAAGGTCGACCGTATCATTACAGGCCACATCAGGAATTCGGTGATCAGCTTTCAGCTCACGGTGATCGGCACGATGGGTATCCTGATAAGCTGCGCCAGCTTCGTGCTCATTGTTCTTTATAAAAGAGGAGTGAGCCCGCTGCTTGAACTATCCCGTCAGGCTACGGCTGGAGAAGTCGAAGAGGTGCAGCACTTTCAATGCCCGCCCGAGGCAGGAAGGGAGCTGCAGGTGCTGGTCGAGTCGGTAAACACCATGCTGGCCAGTCGGCAGTCGCCTGATCAGAGCGGGGATGCGTCTGGAGAGGCCGACCACGACCTGCTCTCCCAAACGGTGAACGAAACGACGAACAGCCTCAACGCAGTGATAAATTACGCTGAACTGCTGCTCGAATCAGGAACCGATGAATTATCTGCTGAACAACGGGAAATGGTCGACAGAATCGTTGCCAGCGGTGAGCGGATCGGCGAACAGTGGCAGCGCATCAGCCGTGAGTTTGACCGCTCGTAACCAAATTGAAGGTGAATTACTCAATGGGAACTACAATATTTGCGGTACCCTGAAATCGTAGTTATCCTTTGCTATCGATTCTCTCCACAACTCCACAGTACAGCAGGCCGATTGATGAACATCTTTCATAGGCGCTGCGATAACTCGATAAGGGGCCCATCCTAATCATCCCTGGAAACTAGGTACCATGGCCGAAAAATCCTCCAGAGACCTGCGTCTAAAAAGGATATTTACAGGAATTGTCGGACAGGCCATCCTGCTTTTTCTCTGGGGATTTGCCGGTCTTGTTCTGCTTGTTATCTCTCTCCACTTAAACGAGATAGAAGCAATTCCGCTCAAGCATGGCGCCGCTATCCTGCTGGTGCTTTTTGGCATAGTATGCTTTCTGCTGGCCAAATATCGAATCAATGCAAAGAAGGAAAAAGAATTTAGATACATCCAGCAGATAGATCATCTTGCCCAACTTGAGGAGAAGATCAGTCAACGGACCCGAGAACTCGACCAACGAAATCGCCAGCTCAGCGGTGAAATTACCGAACGGCTGGAAGCCGAAGCCCAACTCAAACAGTCCAATGAGCTGTTGTCGGGCATCGTTGGGACCATCGAGGGAATTATTTATGTCGTCGATTTCAAAACTCATGAAATACTGTTTGCCAACGATTATCTGCGCAATTTGTTCGGTTTTGATCCGGTGGGTAAAAAGTGTCACCAACTCATTCATTCGGCCGAAGACAAACCCTGCATGTTTTGCAACAACCAGCGCCTGCTTGCCGACGCCGAGAAGCCGCTCGAACCCTATCAATGGGAATACCAGAACCCGTTCAACAAAAAATGGTACCGGGCCAAAGATCAGGCTATCAGATGGTCGGACGGCCGTTTTGTGAAGCTGGAGATAGCCATCGATATCACCGAGCAGAAGAGCATCGAGCATTTTCTACAGGAAGCCCGCCGCCAGGCTGAGCTGGCCATGGGCATGCGCAGCCGTCTGGTGGCTCTGGTGGCCCATGATCTGAAATCTCCTTTCTATTCGATGACCCAGATGCTGAAAAGGATTTTAGAGCGGGAGCATTTTTCCCACAAGATTCATCGCCAGTTTCTGGAGAATATCGTCATCAACGGGCAGCGAATGCTGCAGATGATTGACAATCTGCTGTCCATGGATCGGCTGGAGACCGGCGGTCTAAAGCTTGAAAAATCATTCTTCAATGTCCATCAGATGGCCAGTGAGGTGGTTCAGAACTTTATCAACCAAGCTTTCGATAAAGCAATCCGAATGAAAAACTCCATTCCTCCAGAGGCGGAAGTCTATGCCGATCGACATCTCTATTTTGTGGTCCTCAATAACCTGATGTCCAACGCCATCAAGTTCAGCCAGCGGGGCGGTACGGTCGAACTCTATCTGCCGGATTCCAAGCGGACCATGAGCGTTGCCGTAAAGGACAATGGCGAGGGGATGAGCCGTGAATATGTAGAGAATCTGTTCAGATCCGATATCAAGACAAGTAGCAAGGGAACCAAGGGGGAAACCGGCAGCGGGCTTGGCTTGATTTTCTGCAACGGGATCATCGAGGCGCACCACGGCAGGATTCTGGTGGAATCTCAGAAAAAGGTCGGCACCACCATTGTCCTCGAACTACCCGAATGCAGCAAGGTGAACTTGAACTGCTCGGCAGAGGAGGAAACTCAGTTCACTGTCTCTTAAGGCCCCGTCTTGGCTTCCATCTCCGCTTTGCCACCCTCTATAGCGTCAGCAGGGGGCTGTTCAGAGGAGTGATCCGTGGGGTGTGGTTTGCCTAATGGACTCTCGGCTGGATCCAGGTCAGCAAATCTATCTGCTGCCCCCTCCACGGCCAGGGTCGCCTGGTCGCCGCCAAACGTGGCCGGTGTCTCGCTGCCCAGCACGGTTTCAACGATAAAACGGCTGGATATTTTTTGGGGCGGCCGTGACAGTATGAGCTCACCTGTCTCGCTGGAATGGTGCAGCAGACCGGCATCTACCAGTGTGTTCACCGTTTCCCCGACAAGCTCTGGAGAATAGTCAGGGTTATTGTCGAGCAGATCTTCGCTTCGTGTCTGTTCAGCAGAATTGAAGCGCTCGCCGACAGTCTTGCAGACGTCGAGGGCGGCACTGAGTCGCAAGGCCGGTTCGAATTTCTGGGTGGTGAAATGGTAGGCGGGTTCATGTTGAATGGCGTAGGCAATCTGGGCGCCGATCAGCACGAAGAGCCAGGCCAACCATACCCAGGCGAGAAACAGCGGGATGGTGGCAAAAGACCCGTAGATCGCGTTGTATTTGGCAACGCCGATCTGCATACTGATATAAATATTCTGAGTCAGGAACCAGCAGAAGCCGGCCACGAAGGCGCCGATCATGGTCGGTATTCCCCCTGTCTTAGTGTTAGGGAAAAATATATAAATGACATACAGGGTGAGGCTCAGAAAAAGAACCGGAACTCCTTTGAGCAGCAGCGTCTGAATCCAGGCGATGGGCAGAAACTTATCCAGATGCACACTCAAAGCCTGGCTCTCCACCATCGCACCGGAGGCCAGGGCTACATTGATCGAGATCGGAAAGAGGATCATCAAGGCAATGTAGTCGGCAACTTTTCGTAAAAATGAGCGTCCGTCCTTGACCTTCCAGATGACATTGAGCGATTTTTCGATCTGGCCCAGTACCAGGATCACCGAGAGAAAGATGCCCACCATACCAAAGGTGCCAAGGGTGGCGAAATTTGTTTTGTCCACATAGTTGAAAATTTTGTCGGCGGCAGAGCGCAGATGGGTGGTGAGATCGACAAATTTTTCACCTTGGTCCTCCTCCTGACCCGTTTCAGTACTATCGGAGGAAGAGGGGATGGTAAAAGTAGTTGAGGTGTCTTCCAGGGTATTGATGTAAGCGTAGGCGATTTCACGGAGTTGATCTCCGCCACCGAGCCCCTTGACCACTGCGGTGCTCATCGCCAGAATAGGGACCATGGACAGCAGCATCGCATAGGTCAGGTATCCGGCCCGCAGGGTCAGTACATTTTCATTCATCTCCCGCAGGCTGATCAGAATTATCCTGGCAAGCTTGTGCAACCAGCGCAAAGGGGCAAATCCGTCTGTCGGAACATTGTCGGCCCAGGTGAAAATTTTGCTTTTATTTACTTTTCGGCTTGCCAGTTTATCCGGACGACCCGCTTGAGATGTAAGTGACATGACCTTCTGGAATCCCTCGTGCGCGACGTTTAATCGCTCAGCTCTTTTTTAATCACTGCCTCGCTCTTGATCTTGTCGAGCAGATCGGCAAGAACCGGTTTTACATGCTCTCTGATGTCGCCTGCAACAACAATAAAGAGAAGATCGTCACCGGGCTTGAGAAGCCCTGACCGGGCTTCGATAACAATATCATAAATTCCCGGACATTGTAAAAATTCTTGTCTGAGCACGGCGATTCGATCAGCATCGGCCTTGACCTCAATTGCCGATACCGAAGATCGATCCTGACGGGACCAACCTCGAACAGTTCCGTTATGGACCAGGAGCATGCCGACGTTGTCGCTGAAATCTGGTCGGGCCTTTAAATCGGCAATGGTCTTGCTGATATCCATAGACCTTTCCTCTACCTCATTTTTAACTGTTCAGCAGAAAATATCATATCTCCCGCAGTATCGGCACCCGAAGCTTACTTGATAACTCCAGGCGGGTATAGTCGAGATTCTCGTTGTATTTCTTCATCAGCCAGAGTGGTACGAAAAATCGCGTTCGACAAAGCTCCCAGATGGTATCACCATTTTTCACCTGGTAGCTGGTGAAGCCGACAACCTGGTATGAATTAAAGAAATCTTCCTGCAACTCCTGGTGAAAATCGAAACGGTTCTCTTCGAACGAGGTAATTTTCGTATTGATAAAATCGAGTTTGATCTTCTGACCGGGATAAATCCCTCTGTTTTTGGACAGGTTGTTGTTGATGCGAATGGAATTTGGCGTCACCTTTAGCCAGTCTGCCAGCAAGCCAATCGACTCATCAGGCTGGACTTCGATGGTGCCGACGAGCAAGTTTCTTTCTCTCTGCTGGTTTGAGACTTTTAGGTTACCGGCCACCGTCAGATCTTGCTCAACGACAGGTTGCAAGAGACCGGATGGCGGCAGCTTTTTATTATCTTTGAGCACTGTATAGGTGCTGCTGCTGTCGACTTCCGGTACACTTGAGGTGTGAGTTGCAGATGTTGGGATTCGCAAGTTCTGGCCAACGCGAATAACCGCTTTGGAGTTGAGGTTATTGGCCCTAATGAGTTCCTGGAGAGAGACTTTGTGGGCCCTGGCGATGGCGCCGGCCGAGTCGCCTGAGCGAACCTGGTAAAATTTGGAGCGCTTCTGCTGGGAACTGAAGATTGAGGGTGGGGCGGCGGTCAGCATTCTGCTGTTGTTGAAGCGATAGGGCAACTTCAGAACGTACCCCTTGGGTATATACTTGGTGCCTTTGAAAACGGGATCACGCAGGGCCGGGTTGTATTTCCGCAGTAGTTCCGTATTGATTCCAAGATAATCACAGAGTTTATCGGCCCGCGTGTAAGCCGGCAATTTCACCGTTACTGCCCGGAACGGTTTTTCCACCACCAGTCCTGAGTTTTCCAATTTTTGGGCCGCTTTTACTGCAGCCAGAAACTCTGAATAAAAGTTTCGTGAAGCAAATTTGAAATGCCCCTTCTTATAGTTCCTGAAAATTTTCTCGTAACTTCCTTCCTGTTTCAAGGCTCGCTTCATGCCGGCAGGTCCATAGTTGTATGCAGTCAGTGCCAGCGGCCAGGTGCCGAGCTGCTGGTAGTTGCGTTTGAGGAACTTGGCTGCGGCCCGGGCGGAGATAAGCGGATCTCTGCGTTCGTCGATAATGTAGTTTATGGTGAGAAACTCCTTGCCGGTACTGTGGGTAAACTGCCACATACCGGCTGCGCCAAATTTGCTGAACGCCTTGGGGTTGAAGGAGGATTCCACATGGGGGAGATAGGCTAGCTCCTCGGGTAGACCGAATTCATCAAAAATTTTTTTCACCTCATTCATGTAGGCGCCCGATCTCACCACTCCCTCTATGAACATTTCCTTCAGTCCTGTTTGAGCCCTTATGTTTTCGGCGGCCTGCCTGTACGTCGAGGATTTCGCGGAGGCGGGAAACAGGGCGGCGATTCGTTTTGCTTCTCTGCTTTGCGGGTGGGGATTATTTGCCAGTTTCAGCAGAATCGACCTGACGTGATCCTTGATCTGTTTAATTTTTTGTCTGTTATGTTTCCGAGCATTGGGAAACCCATCTTCGAGCAGGGTGACAGTGGCGTATACCCGGTTGAGATAATACTGGTCATGGATAACTGAGGTATTTACCGAATAGGTGGAGTAAACTTTTTCCCAGAACGCAACGTTTGTTGAAATTATATTATATTCCGGGAATTTATGTGGGTCTGCCTGGGCATGTGCTGAAGTTGCCCCGAGGAGCAGGCTGAAGCAGAGCGCAGCGATCAGGGCGCTGAGAATCGAAGCCACTGACGTTTTGGATGGGGCTGGAGTCATGAAAAAAAGCGCAGGTCTGACATTTTGAGATGCGGTGCAGCGACCGCGGAGCAGTTTTATCACACTCCAGTGTAGGATGATTTTTAATTATCAGCCGGTTTATATATCTTTGTTCCCTACCGAAAAAACAACTCGTCAATCGGTGCAGAC
>NODE-805-length-10897-cov-7.87226_pt1 | contig 10897 bp, 6 predicted proteins | sample MGYA00139097_ERZ477577 | MGnify/ENA metagenome assembly ERZ477577 | reverse complement strand
GGTGACGAAACGGGTGTCGATTGCGGCGGAAGCTGTACTCCTTGTGCCACCTGTGATGACGGAATAAAGAATGGTGACGAGGAAGGAATAGACTGTGGAGGCACTAATTGTGCGCCTTGTACCGGCTCTATTACCAAGGTTGGAATGATAACAGCCGACGAAACATGGACAAATAACAACATTTATATTCTGGCAGGAAAAGTAGTAGTTGACGAAGGAGTTATCCTTACCATAGAACCGGGAACAATTATTAAAGGAGAAAAAGGAACGGGTTCTTTGGCTTCGGCACTAATTATAGCCCGGGGAGGTAAGATCATGGCTGAAGGAACAGCAGATACCCCAATCATTTTCACTTCAATTCAAGACAATATTGAAGTGGGTCAGAAAGCGGGAACGAATCTAAGTGAGGAAGATCAAGGTCTTTGGGGTGGCGTTTTGATCCTGGGATATGCTCCAGGTTCCTTCAGAGGAGATGTAAAAGAAGTACAGATCGAAGGGATTCCTGCAGGAGATACTTTCGGACTTTACGGAGGAGAAGATCCGGAGGATAACTCAGGAGTTTTTGAATTTGTCTCCATCCGACATGGTGGAGCTTTGATCGGAGAAGGAAATGAGATCAATGGATTGACTTTAGGAGCGGTTGGATCAGGCACAGTGATCAACAATGTTGAAGTTGTAGCAAATGTAGATGACGGAGTTGAATTCTTTGGTGGAACTGTAAACACTCAAAACTTGTTAGTTTGGGCTCAGGGAGATGACGGATTAGATATCGACCAGGCCTATAGCGGTACCGTGAGTAATTCAGTAGTAATTCTAGGCAACAACTCAGATCATGCATTGGAGATTGATGGACCTGAAGGATCGCTTGAAGGCGAGTATACCTTAAACAATATTACTCTTATAGGAAATTTGGATACACCAGGAGGAGAGTACGCTGACCACAGAAGCATGGCTATGGGAGCAGGCAACAATGTTTACGCCTACGGATTCAAGGACAATTCAGACGTAGAGTTGGACAACAATGGAGTTTCTCAGAACTTTTTGGACGGCAAATTGAGCTTTTCCAATTGGGAGGTAGTCGGATTTGACAACAACATCTTTGTAGAAAAAGTTGCAACGGATGACAACGACGTTCCTACAGAAGACAAAATTATTTTGAACCCGGATTTTACAACAAGAGCGGCCAATTGGACAACTCAGGTTAATTTGGGTGCTAATACAGTTGGGGCCAACCTTGGAGATTTTAACTGGACCTACGCGAAAGGGAAAGGTGCATTCTAACAAAACAAAATATCAAAACACTTCAATTGCTCATCTCTTAGAAGATGAGCAATTTTTATACTAAATAGATAAGAAAGAAGCAATGAAGAATCAATTTTTATACCTGATCGTATTTGCATTGTTAAGCAATGTGATCTATTCACAATCTGGTGAACTATCGGGTAAAATAATGGATAAGGAATATAATGATATACTTCCTTTTGCCAATGTCATAGTTAAGGAAACAGGAGGAGGTACAACCACGGATTTTGAAGGAAATTATAGTATTAGACTTGATGAAGGGGTCTATACCTTGTCGTTTTCTTTCATTGGTTATGAAACCATGGAAATTTCTGGAGTTGAAATAAGAGCAGGTGAAACTACCACTTTGAATTCAAGTATCGGCCCTTTGTCCAATGAATTGGAAGAAGTTGTTGTAAGAGCTACTACAGCAGAAAACACGGAAGAATCCATACTTAACGTACAGAAAAAATCAATAAATCTACTTGACGGAATTTCAGCACAAACCTTTAGAAAGATTGGAGCAAGTAATTCAGCAAGTGCCGTTAAAAGTGTACCTGGGGTTTCTGTTCAGGGGGGTAAATACGTTTATGTAAGAGGTTTAGGTGACCGTTATACCAAATCCATATTGAATGGGATTGATATTCCGGGATTAGATCCTGACAGAAATACAATTCAAATGGATATTTTCCCGACAAATATATTAGACAATATACAAGTTGTAAAATCATTTACAGCTGACTATCCAGCTGATTTTACCGGAGGTGTGGTAAATATTATAACCAGAGATTTTCCTAACAAAGAAGAATACAGCGTCTCTGTGGGTGCAGAATACAACCCTAATATGCACTTCAACAGCAACTACCTGGGTTCGGGACGAAGCAATTCTGAGCTTTTGGGATTTGACGGTGGTTTGCGGTCTAATCCGATTCCAAAGAATATAGCAATACCTCCTCCATCGGCCCAGAATCCGGCGACGTCTTATTGGACCTCTCAGTTCAACCCGGAAATGAAGGCCAAGAGGGAGACGAGTTTCATGAACACCAATTTTGGTCTTACGGCGGGGAACTTATATGATGTTGGCAAAGGCGGAAACAAATTGGGTTACCAGTTCGCTGGTTCCTATCGCAACGATTATATTTATTACGAAGATTTTAAAAACGGGAACTGGAGGAAGTTTGCTGATAAATCTATCAACGAGATGGATCCCGATAAACTCCAGAATGGTGACCTGGCGAAGAATAATGTGCTTTGGAACGTATTGGCAGGAATTACTTTCAAGACAGACAAAAGCAAGTACAAGCTATCAGGTCTGCATATCCAGAATGGAGTTTCTACTGCAGGATATTTGCGCCAGGAGATTCTATTCTCTGACGCGGTAACGATTTTTAAGGACAACTTGGAGTATACCCAAAGTCAAATTACCAACATCTTATTGAACGGAAAGCATTCGAATGATGACGGATCCTGGAACATTGAGTGGAAACTATCACCAACCCTTTCAAAGATCAATGACAAGGATATAAGGGTTGCGCCTTTCGAATTTGAATCAGACACAGGAGAGTACTTTCTAAGTCCGAGTTCTGCAGGCAGCCCACTGCGAATCTGGAGAGATTTGGAAGAGGTTAACCTGGTAGGAAAGATCGATTTTACCAAGCGACATGATCTGTTTGGAAAAAAGGCCCGACTGCTTTTTGGAGGTCAGTACACCTACAAACAAAGAGATTTCACGATTCAGCAATATCAGTTGAGGTACCAGGGAGGAACAGGTGTTGAATTTTTAGGGGATGCCGACGAGATTTTGAACCCTCAAAACCTTTGGACAGTCAACACACGGCGCGGAACCTTTGCAGAAGGAAATTTTGAGCCTACCAATACCTTTGACGCCAATCAGAATGTGGCTGCCGTATATGTTTCAGAGGAGTTCCAGATCACAGATAAATTGAGATCCATCATCGGACTTCGTTTTGAAAAATTTGACCTCTTATATACCGGAACCAACAACCAGGGGAATATAGTTCTGGACAACGAGAAGATTCTTGATAAAACGGACTTTTTTCCATCGGCAAACTTTATATATGCCTTAAATGATGAGTCAAACCTGAGATTGGCTTATGGTCGTACAACTGCAAGACCTTCTTTTAAAGAGGCATCGATCACTCAGATTTTTGACCCGATCTCGAGTACTACCTTTAACGGGAATATCGAATTGCAACCAACCTATGTTGACAACCTGGACCTTAGATGGGAACGGTTTAGTGAAAAGGCCCAGATGTTCGCAGTAAGTTTATTTTACAAGAACTTCAAAGACCCAATTGAATTGTCGTATTTCCTTTCGGCATCCGACCAGTTTGTTCCTGTGAACACTGATAAGGGTCAGGTTTATGGAGCGGAATTTGAAATTCGAAGAAATTTCGGTTTTATAGGTGGAGACAGCTGGGAAGACTTCAGCTTCAATTTGAATTTCTCTGTCATTCAGTCTGAATTAAAAATGTCTGACGCTGAATACCAAAGAAGACTATTAAGTGCACGCGACGGAGAATCGATCAGTGATACACGTGAAATGCAAGGTCAATCACCGTATCTTGTTAACTTTGGTTTGAACTATGCAAATGAGGATCACGGATGGCAAACGAGCTTGTATTACAACGTTCAGGGAAAAACTTTGCAAGTAGTTGGTACCGGTGACGTACCTGATGCCTATACCATTCCGTTTCACAGTCTGGACTTCATCTTGAACAAGAGCTTTGGCAAGGACTTTAACTCAAACATCAGCTTCAAGGTTAAAAACATCCTTAACAGTCAGAGAGAAGTGAGATATCAGTCTTATCAAGCCGAAGATCAAATTTTTTCCAGTTTTAGTCCTGGAAGAGGAATTTCTCTGGGTTATACCTATAGATTTTAGCAAATTTGTTTGCTTTGTATAGGAGCCTTTGTTGACTTATAAAACCCTTTTGACTATTCAAAAGGGTTTTTTATTTTATAAATGGAGACTCTTTTTCTGGCATGCAACTAACCTTCCATTTTTTCCGATAGATCGAGCCATCTTTCCTCTTTGCTTTCTAAGGCTGACATGATATCATGTAATTTTTGAGAAGTTTTTGCTATGTTTTCAGGGGCAATTTCATTACTTGTAAATTGCTGTTCAATCTCGGCTTTTTTCCTCTCCAAATTGGCGATTTCTTTTTCCAGTTTACTAAATTCCTTTTTCTCCTGAAACGAGAGTTGACCCGCAGCAGGTTCAACTTTTCTAGTATCTTCTTTCTTTTCTTTGGCAGTATTGTTTGCGGGGTTAGAATCCTCATAACTCCTATAATCAGAGTAATTACCAGGAAAATCAGTGATCATACCCTCTCCTTCAAAAACGAAAAGGTGGTCGACAATTCTATCCATAAAATAGCGATCATGCGACACAACAATCAGGTTTCCCGGAAAATCCAGCAGGAAATTTTCAAGAATCTGAAGCGTAATGATGTCCAGGTCATTCGTAGGCTCATCAAGAATCAAAAAGTTTGGATTCTGAATCAGTACCGTACATAAAAACAAGCGCTTCAGCTCGCCGCCTGACAGTTTTTCCACAAAATCATACTGTTTCTTGCGATCAAAGAGAAAACGTTCCAATAATTGTCCGGCACTAATGGTTCTTCCCTTCGCCAAAGGAATAAATTCTCCAAATTCACGAATCACTTCAATGACCTTTTGACCCTCCTTAATCTGTATACCGGCTTGCGAATAATAACCAAACTTTACGGTCTCACCAATCACTACTTTACCAGCGTCAACGGGAACTAGTCCCGTAATAATATTGGCAAAGGTGGATTTACCTGTTCCATTTTTTCCAATGATGCCAATTCGTTCGCCTCGTTTAAAGATATAATCGAACTTATGAATCAGTAATTTTTCATCATAACTCTTGCAAATATGATGCAATTCAACAACCTTGGATCCCAGTCTTTCCATTTGAATTTCCAACTGAATTTCATGGTCCTTTCGCCTCTGATTGGCAACTTCTTTTATGGCATGAAAATCATCAATTCTTGATTTGGATTTTGTGGTTCGGGCTTTGGGCTGCCTTCTCATCCAGTCCAGCTCTTTTTTGAAAAGATTCTTTGCCTTGGAGATGGTACTCTGTTCAGCCGCAATTCTTTCCTGCTTCTTTTCAAGAAAATAGGAATAGTTTCCTTTGTACCTATACAGGCTACCCTGATCCAGTTCCAGAATTTCATTGCATACCCGGTCCAGAAAATATCGATCATGAGTGACCATAAAAAGAGAAATATTCTGTTTTTTTAAGTATTGCTCCAGCCATTCAATCATTTCCAGATCCAAATGGTTTGTCGGTTCGTCGAGAATCAGTAATTCAGGCTGATCGAGAAGCGCAATAGCGAGCGCCAGTCTTTTTTTTTGACCTCCGGATAGCGTAGAAACAAGTTGATCAAGATCATCTAATTTGAGCTTGAACAGCATCTGTTTATAGGTAGTTTCAAAGTCCCATGCGTTCTTCCTTTCCATAAGCTCAAATGCCTTCTGAAAAGTATCCTGGTCATCAGGAGTTTTCAGGGCTTTTTCATATTGCTCAATGGCTTTTAAGATTGCATTTTCTGAATCAAATATGGTTTGCTCGATGCTGAGGTTTTCATTGAGAACTTCGTTTTGAGAAAGGTAAGCGATCTTTAGGTTTTTTCTAAAAATGATATTTCCAGAGTCTGCGCTTTCTTCTTCGGCGATGATCTTGAGAAGTGTAGTTTTACCCGTACCGTTTTTTGCAATGAAACCAATTTTTTGATCTTTATTTATTCCAAAGGAAAGGTTTTCAAACAAAACAGTATCTCCAAAAGATTTAGAGATATTCTCTACTGACAGGTAATTCACTTCTTTAGAATTTAAAAGATATTATGCCAAACAAGGCAATTTTAGAATAGTCCGGAAACTGGTCAAAGATAAAGTTAATTAACCCTTAAACTCGAAAACAAAATCTTTTTGATATTGATCCCATTGTTCCTGACTCCCGATGGTTTCGTGATCGTCGTTGAAAAATAGTTTAAGGTATAGTTCCAGTTGGGCCGGGGTTTTATATCCGGGCACGGGAAGTAAAATATCTCCTTTTTCATTGAAAAAAACAATAGTAGGATATGCGGTGATACTCATTGCGGTGGCAAGTTCATGCTGAGAATTCCTTCCTGCTGCTCTGTTTGGATCATAATTTGGGTTTTTAAATACCCTTTCCTTGAAGTTGACTTCCTCTTTTCCTTCAGCATTAAACTTTACGGCATAGTAGTTTTCGTTAATATACTTAACTACATCAGGGTTTTGGAAAGTGTTTTTGTCCAGCATTTTACAGGGCCCACACCAATCCGTATAAGCGTCCATCATGATTTTTTTAGGACTATTGGCCTGCGCCTGCAGCGCATCCTCAAGACTCATCCAATTAATCCCGGATTCCTGAGCCTTTGCAGAAATCCCTGCCATTATCACTATCAAAATTAAAATTGTCTTCTTCATTTTTTCAAATTAATCATTCACATAGTCTTATAAATCGTTGCAAAATTACAGAATTCATCAATATTATGCTAAAAACTATATATGCTAACCTAATTTTCAACAGATTATTTTACACCATGCATTAATTTTTTAAGAACAGGGTTTAATAAAATCGATATAAACCCAACAAAAATAGGAACAATCGTAAAGATCAGAAAGAAGGAACTCAATGAATATTGTTCCGAAATCTTATCTATCAATCCACCCATGGTACCCGCGGTTTTCTGACCTATGGCAATGGCCAGATACCATATACCGAACATAAAACCAATCATTCTTGGAGGAACTAATTTGCTTAAATAGGATAAACCTACCGGTGAAAGGCATAGTTCCCCCATAGTATGCAAAAGATAAGCAAGAATCAGGAAGATCATACTTACCGAAGCTGTTTTGGCTCCGGAAGGAATGTTTGCAGTACCAAAAGCTAGAATAGCGAACCCCAGCCCTAGTAAAACCAGCCCTAGTCCGTATTTCATAGCAGCACTTGGATTGTATTTACTTTCCCACCATTTAGAAAAGAATGGAGCAAGTGTGATGATAAAAAACGAGTTCAATATACCAAACCAAGACGCAGGAGCTTCGGTGGTGTCTTTGCTAAACTCTCTGTCAATTTTCCAACTCACAATTAGCCACAGTCCTAAAAAGGCAATCCCTAAAATGATATTTGAAAAAGGAATTTTAGCATATGTTTTTTTAAATAATAAAAATAGCACCCATGTTATAATCGCCAAAGGGCCAACAGTTAGAATTGAATCTACTATTTTGAAAATCATTGCGGATACGCCGGTTAAATTTCTCGCTGTATAGTCTCTGGCAAAAATCGTCATAGAACCTAAAGATTGTTCAAAAGCCGCAAAAAAGAATACAGTAAAGAGCCCAAAAATGGCAACCGCGATTATGCGATCTCTAATGATTCTGTCGTATCTGCTAACTCTGGAAACCAGGAGATACAGAAACATAACCAATCCTGATAGTATTGTTACTGTCGATCCATCATAACCACCAATGGAAAAGTTAAGGAAACCCGAACCACTTACTTTAGATACAGGGTCATTAAACAGATATAGCAGTCCACATAAAGCTGAAAGCGTGACAAGTGTTTTATCAAGGGAAGTAAAGGGATTTAATTTTTCGACGATCTCAGGTTCCTTAGATTTTGATTCACTCGTTTGATTCTCTTCACTTAATTTATTGGCAGCAGCAATAACACTTGGTCTTTCTCCAATATTTCCAAATAAATTTTTAGCCAATAAGAATTGAAGCATTCCTAAAAACATAAAAATTCCGGCCAAACCAAATCCATAACTCCAACCCAAATTTTCAGCCAAATAACCACAAAGCATCATGCCAAAAAAAGCACCAGCATTAACGCCCATGTAAAAAATAGTGTAAGCTCCATCTTTTTTGGATTCTTTCCCCTTGTACATAGTAGAAATAATGGAGGTAATATTAGGTTTAAAGAATCCTGTTCCTATAACAAGCAATGCCAGCCCCAGATACAAGGAAAACTGAGTTTCAAAGACCATGGATAAGTGACCGAGCGTCATAATGATACAGCCTATTACAACCGCCCATTTGTATCCCGTATACTTGTCTGCTATAAATCCCCCGATAATTGGCGTTAAATATAGCAATGAAGCGTAGGTACCGATCAAAGCCAAGGCGTGTTCTCTTGGCCATTCCCAACCTGGATTATCACCCACCAGCGGCGCGGTTAAAAACAGGACCAATAAAATTCTCATACCATAGAAAGAAAAACGTTCCCACATTTCGGTAAAAAATAAAACAAATAACCCCGCCGGGTGCCCTAAGACCTTGTCTTTAAATAGATTCTCAATATCTGTATTCATAATGTAAAAATTAGCAAGATTAAAAAACCCCTTTTAGAATTAAATTCAATAAAGGGGTTAAGGATTAATTGGTAGTTTGTAGGATTTTTTCTTCTTCGGTAATTTCATGTTCATCGTCTTCGGCTCCATGCGTGAGTAGCTCAAGCTTTTTTCTGAATAGCATAACCAGGATGCCGAAAACAACACAGAATATTGCGATACCCGTAAATACCGTAAATTCTCCCACACCTTCAGCTGATTCTCCCAGCCATCCGGCTAATTTGTTACCGAATCCAGTCATGGCAAAATAGATACCCATCATAAGCGAACCGTATTTTAAAGGCGCCAGCTTTGTAATATAGGAAAGGGCAACCGGAGAAATACACAATTCTCCAATGGTATGTAATAAATAGGCCAAAACCAACCAATACATCGCAGAAGATCCATTGGCCTCAAATTGAGAAGCAGCAGCCGACATAAAGAAGAACCCTGTTCCCATGATGATCAGTCCAATAATCATCTTATACAATGAAGTGGACAGTTTTCCTTGTAATTTTTTCTTAGCCCAAAATGCGGCAACAGTAGTGCCAAGGAATATAATAAACATGGCATTTAAGGATTGAAACCAGGAAGCTGGAACTTCCCACCCCATAAGCATTCTATTTGTTTTTTCTTTGGCATAAAGGTTCATTAAACCTCCTGCCTGTTCAAAGGCGCCCCAAAATATGATAACCAATAAGAAGGAAATCATAAGCACGATGATCCTGTCTTTTTCAATTTTCGTCAGCGGTTTTTTCATAGCCTCTTTTTCAGCAGCGTTTTCAGAAACGCCAAGGAAATTACCTACGTTTTTTAAATATTTTTGACCTAAAAGATATTGCATTAATCCCAGGGCCATCCCGATACCTGCCAAACCAAATCCATAATGCCAGCCATGTACCTCACCTACATAACCCACGATCAAACTTGATAAAAATGCACCGACATTGATTCCGATGTAAAATATGGTAAATCCTTTGTCCCGTCTGATATCACCCTGTCTGTACAGTCCGCCTACCATAGTTGAAATATTGGGTTTTAACATACCCACTCCCGCTATGATTAGACCCAGCCCTGTATAAAAAGCCCAGTATTCTTCAATGGCCAATATACTGTGACCTGCCACCAAAAGGATACCCCCATATAAGACTGACTTTTTTTGACCCAAAAACTTGTCGGCAATCCAGCCCCCGGGAATAGAGGCCACATAAACCAGCATCGTGTACCAACCATAAAGGGCAAGTGCCTCTCCATTTGTCCATCCTAAACCAGGGTTTGAATCTGTGGTTGCCTGAACTAAATATAAAACGAGGATAGCCCTCATCCCGTAGTAGGAAAAACGTTCCCACATTTCTGTAAAAAACAGGATAAAAAGTCCAACTGGGTGACCAAAAAGTTCTTTTTGCTCAGGTGATTTTGTAATGCTAGTCATAAAATGTAATTTAAATTAGTCGATTAATTTTTCCTGTATTTCTTGCTTTTCTCCCAGGGAATGGTCAATAAAAGTAGTCATTTTTTTAAAAAGGTCTAATCTGGTGTTTTTTCCTTTGAAAATACCGTATTCTCCAAATTCCTTATAAATGGGTTGTATTAAAATTATAAGAAGAAAACAGGTTCTCATCGGTGTGATTTACCAAATAATTTTCCAAGTTTACGAAAATATATGAAATCAATTCAGATATTTTTAAGAAACTTTGGCAATGTGGGAACGTTTTTCCTACTACGGGATTTTAATTTAATTTAATATATTCTTCTCATTACACGGAAGTTTTAAACAAAGTCATTTAACTGTTGAAATTAGTTTCTTACCTTTCTAAGTTCATTGCATTTTATGCATAAATGATTTCGTGAGCTATTGATTATATTTGCTTACCTAAATTCATAAAACATGTCGAAAATGGTTAAGGGATTCTCCAAATTCACCAAAGAAAGGAAAATATTATGGCTGGCTGAGAATTTTTTTCAAGATAAGGATAAAGGGATTGCAACCCTGAAGCAATACGTTAACGATGACATTAAATTGCAAAAACTGCATGACGAATTTATTGAAAATACCATTAGTAATTTTTATGTTCCCTATGCCATAGCGCCTAACTTTCTGATTAACGGCAAGGCGTATACGATACCGATGGCGATAGAAGAGAGCTCTGTAGTTGCCGCCGCATCTTTAACAGCCAAATTTTGGAGTGATAAAGGCCGGTTTAAAA
>NODE-804-length-10905-cov-18.9929_pt1 | contig 10905 bp, 14 predicted proteins | sample MGYA00139097_ERZ477577 | MGnify/ENA metagenome assembly ERZ477577 | reverse complement strand
TTCGAAATCGTAACACTCTTGTCCGGTATGATCCTGCGAATCACTTTGTCTTGGGCAGAATCATTTGCCGCTGCTATGCGGCCCCCAAAATATCCGAGATGGTCGTTCGAGCTATGCTGCCATCTGAAAAACACTTCAGGGCATATCATAGCTGAGTACCTTGCTACACATAATCGTAGCTTGCCCACCTCGAATAAAAACATTCCCACTTGACCCTAAAGTATACTTCAGGGTTTATGGTTACATTGTGGTCTGAGATGAAATTGAGTCCGAAGGTAGAACCGACTACGGTGTCGGCTTAAGAGTCTATCTTGATATAGCAGGTCGCTTATCAAAGACGATACCGGAAAAACTATTGATAGACGCACTGGCCCGACAGGTAGCCAATATCACCGCATGAGAGGAGAAATGGAAGAACTCATTTGCTACTGTTTCAACTACACATTTTCTGACATTGAATCCGATGTGAAGGAGAACGGTAAATCAACAATTGAAGAGAGGATTGCCTCTGAGAAGAAAGCGGGAGGCTGTCAGTGCGAGACCAAGAACCCAAAAGGCAAATGATGTTTGGGTGATGTCCGCAGGGCTGTGGACAAAGTGATGAAAGCAGAAGGTCTTTCTCGAAAAGTCACAATTCCGTTTAGGCAATCATAGAATCCTGAGATGGGCATGAAAACGGTTTGTATACGTAACAAGTCTTTTTTTTTCAGTTTGCTTTAGTTAGTTATGCTGTCCTGTTTTTCTCCTTTTCAATAAGTATCATTCGCCCACCTACTACCATAAATATACCCCCCAATATCATAACGGCTGCCACAGTCAGTCGAAGTGTTATCAGCTCTGCCATGAATATCACCCCTCCAAGAGCGGCAATAACCGGAACAGCCAGCTGTGAAACCGCAGCTTGGGTGGCGGTTATACTTTTTAGCGCTGTGTACCAGATAGTGTAGCCCAGCCCGGATGTAATGGCACCAGACAAGATTGCCAACATCGCACCAGTGGTGGTGATATGAAAATCACCGAAGGCTGCAATCAGAATTACGAGGGTTAACGGCATCGAGCGCAAAAAGTTGTAAGCAGTATCCGCCAGGGGATTGTCAGAGCCCCGTCCTAGCAAGGTGTAAAATCCCCACGCTGCACCCGCGATCGACATGAGGACGAAGCCAAGCATAGATGGTGCTGATACTCCGGGAAGAAGAAGATAGACCAATCCCGCAAATGAGATGGCCAGGCCAACCCATTCAATCCAGAGTAACTTATTTCCTTTAACTATCGAGACACCTACAATTGTTGTCTGCACGGAACCAAATAATATGAGAGCGCCGGTTCCTGTATCTAACTCCAGGTAAGCATAAGAAAATGTAACCGCATAGAGAAACAGCATTAACCCAGCAGACCAACTCCCCATACTTCTGGTCGGTGAAAGACCGGCCCTAATAAAAAGAATCAGAAACAGGGCAACTACGCCAGAAAGTAAACGAATGCAAGTAAACCCGGCAGCATCAATAGATTCTGTTCCCAGAGCGAAGCGGCATAGTATCGAATTTGCAGCGAATGCCGTAAGCGCACATGAGGTGAGCAGGAGGACTTTCAGTACAGATTTCCAGGAGTGTGGCGTGTCACTTTCCATCAAGGTACCCTTAAGGTATTTTGATTCCGGCCGGGGTGCCTTACTCGGCTAGTGGCTCAACTCTTAAACTCATGACAAACCTCACTGCTCGACAAATAAAAGTTCAATCTGGGTTTACTGGTGTTTCCATGGTCATTGGGACGAGATCCGCATGGTATCTGATCATGAAGATGGTTTTATGTTTTGATTGAGGCAGAACATATTTGTCGGGTCATACTTGTCCTTCAACTGAACCAATCGTTTCCATACCGAATCTGTATATGCGTCTTTGACCCTATCTTCTCCTTCATCACTCAGGAAATTCACATATACCCCTTGGGAAAAGGGTTCGGTAGCCTGGTGAAAATCACGCGCCCAGGCGATACACGATTCATCATCGCTCTGATTTCGCCACCGGGTGTGAATGTTGAGTACAAATGGAGTGGAGCGATGAGAAAACGCAGTGGCATCAGGCGCGACGCGGCTTGGAGCCCCGGCCATATGCGGAATAAAAACATCGCACTCTTCTGATGGCAGGGTTTGAGCAAAGGTAAGTATCTGTTCGATACAATCCGTTGAAAGTTCCTTTAAGTGATGAGATTTCCAGTAATTTCTTGCCCCGTGTGCGACCAATCCATCAAACATGGACTGCCATCCGACCCAAGGGCTGAAGCCGATGTGTTCCCCATGAGACTCGCCATGTGATCTTAGCGGCTCAATGAGTTTTTTCCCCTCGGCCTGGTCGCCGAGGTAGACAAAGGGAACCAGGACCATGAGTTGACCATGGACATCTTCAGGAAGAAATGGCAACGGCGGGGCTTTCCTTACTACCATCCACACCGTCATTTCGTCAGGGAGCGTTTGCACATATTCCTGGTGGAATGATATGTAGTCTTGTGCGTTCTCAAATTTCTTGGCAATCACGCCAGAAAAAACTTCGGTTCCTATCTCGGCACAATTGAACTCGAATGAAGTAACAATCCCGAAGTTGCCACCACCTCCTCTTATTCCCCAGAACAGATCCTCGTTTTCGTTCTGACTGACTTGGATAAGATCTCCGTGAGCGGTAACCACATCTGCTGACAAGAGATTATCAACCGATAGACCGTGTTTGCGGCTGATCCAGCCAAATCCGCCACCTAGGGCCAAGCCGCCAACTCCTGTATGCGAGACAATTCCAGCTGAGACGGCCAATCCATGAAGCTGTGTTTCACTGTCTACATCTCCTAGAAGAGCTCCTCCATCGACTCGAGCTGTTTTCTTTTTTGGGTCAACATAGACCCGGCGCATATGAGAGAGGTCAATGACAATACCATCATCGCACGTAGCCTTACCGGCAGAATTATGCCCACCTCCCTTTACCGCAACCAGCAAGTTGTTATCTCTTGCAAAGTTGACGGCTTGAATAACATCCGCCGTGCAAATACACTGAGCTATCAGGGCAGGATGTTTGTCAAACATGCCGTTCCATATTTTTCGGGCGTAATCATAATGGCTGTCATCTGGGGTGATGAGATATCCACGAAATACAGACTTCAATTGAGCAATTTGATCGCTAGATAAAGCAGTCATCTTACTACCTCCAGGTTGGTTGAGAGGAAATCTCACTTAAAGAGAGGGGGATTACAGAAGACTCTGAAAAGAACAAGCCGAGTCACCACCATTGATGGCAACCCGGCTATCTCATTAAGACCCGTAGCTTTCCGTCCCTGTTTTGCAGCAGGTTTGGTTTTCTACATCAACAAATGTATGGTCATCAGCATTTCCTAATAATATGCCACATTGTGGTATCGGTCAAGTGATGGGAAACTTGTCTCTACATATGACGAAGATCCGGAGTGACTAGATAAGATCGGTTACTGCATTAAAAAGAATCGGAATAGAAGTGGACTTGATTTGCTCTTAGGTAACAATTCTATTGGGTTGTAGGTTAACATCAGGGCTTCATTTAGTGGTTATGGTTCACCAACCAAGATGATATCCCCAGAGCAAATCTATGTTGGCGTCAAGGGCAAAGAAGAGAGGATAGGGGAGTTGGGAGGAAGTCGAACCGATACTTCACTTTCTCACTCCGCCGGCTCGGTGACAGCTGCCAATATTTCGGTTAACCGCCCAGTAAAATAAGGCTATTTTTCCATGGCGGTCACGCCTGTGCGGGCTATCTCCACGATGTGTTCTCTACCTACCTTATCGAGAAAATTGTCAATCTGTGCTGTCGAGCCCGCCAGTTGGATAATTTGAATGTCTTTGCTCTTTTTATCGAGCACTTCAAAATTGTAGCGGCCCTTAAATGCTTTTAGATGCTCGGAGTCGACTTCAAGTTTGATAATTGCCGCTTCGCGCCAATAGCTTTTATTGGTATCAAGCTCTTTGGCAGAAATGACCTCGGTGAATTTCTCCAGTTGTTTTATCACCTGGGTGACCTTGGCAATATCGTCCTCCCGAAGCGTAATCGTCATCCTGCTTATTCCTTTAACCCGAGAGCTGCACACCGTGAGTGTATCGACATTATACATTTTCTTGCGAATCAGCATCGACACCTTGTTGAGGACACCCGGGCGATCATGCATAAATGCTAGAATGGCTCTTCTCTTCATGATTTATTCCCCTTCTTTTTCCTCTTTGATACTGATTTTTCTTTTTGGGGACGAGTTACTATCATATCGTTGAAACCGCCCCCCGCAGGAATCATAGGTAAAATGACCTCTGTCGGGTCGCAGACAAACTCAATCAGAATTGGTCCTTTCTGATCGATCGCCTTCTGCAGTGCCGGCCTGATGTCCTTGACTTTTGTTACCTTCAGGTAAGGTATGTCATAGGCTTTGGCGATGAAACCGTAATCTGGATTGAGCATGGGCGTGCCACTGTAACGCCCATCGAAAAAGAGCGTCTGCCACTGCCTTACCATGCCAAGGTAGCCGTTATTCAAGAGAAGCATTTTAATATCGATCTGATGCTCCATGATGGTGCCAAGCTCTTGCATATTCATCTGGAAGCCGCCATCGCCGCTTATCGACCAGACCCTTTCATCGGGACGGGAAAGTTTTACGCCGATGGCCATGGGTAGTGATACTCCCATCGTCCCCGCTCCACCGGATGTAAACCAGCTGTTCTCTGTCTGGTAATTGTAAAATCTTGCAGCCATCATCTGGTGCTGGCCGACATCAGGGACAATGAGATCTTTGCCTTTAGTCGCCAGAGAAAGTTGATGGACAATAGTTTTCATCAATAATTTACCGTTATCACCAACCCCTCCATCTATTTCGCCCTGCAGCGCTTCTCTCATCGCCTCGCGGTGTTCATCAATCTTTTTAAACCAGCGACGCCTGGGTTTGTAGGTGAGCATCGGATCATCCAGCAGGACGCGCAGTGTTCTGTAAACATCAGCATTGATGGCCACTGAGGTGGCGACATTCTTGTCGATTTCCGATGGATCGATTTCCACATGGATGACATCGGCATTGGCGGCGTACTCATCCAGCTTCGCCGTAACTCGATCATCAAACCGCATACCAAATGATATCAGGAGGTCCGCCTCGACAACCGCTTTGTTTGCCTCTACCGTGCCGTGCATTCCCATCATTCCCAGGCTCAACGGGTGATCGGCAGGCAGGGCTGAAATCCCGTGCAGGGTAAAGGCTATGGGGATATTCACTTTTTCGGCAAACTGCTGCAGCAGATTGCCTGCCCTGCTGTTTACCACGCCGTGACCGCAGAAAATTAAGGGCCTCACACTCTTGTTAATGAGCTTCATTGCCCTTTCCAGTGGTCCCCTTTCCGGTGTGGGATGATAGAAATATCCAGGCAGGACTGGCCGATATCCCTTAACATCAAAGTGGTACTTTTTTGATACCGACTGGTTCTGTATATCTTTCGGGATGTCGACTAATACCGGCCCGCCACGGCCGGTGGTCGCAACATAATGTGCCTCGTGGACTGTCGTTTCAACATCGTCGGCATGAAGCGGCATATAGGTCTGCTTGCTTATGGGCATCATGACGCCGACAATATCACTCTCCTGGAAGGCGTCAGTTGCAATGACCCCAGTAGCAACCTGCCCCGTGACTATCAACATCGGCACCGAGTCCATGTGAGCATCGGCCACGCCTGTTGTCAGGTTCATTGCCCCTGGGCCCGAGGTGGCTATACATACTCCTACTTGTGGATTATTGGTCGACAAAGATCCCCTCGAAATACCCTGGGCCATAAACGCAGCTCCCTGTTCATGACGCGACATGATGAACTGTAAATCCTTATAATTCTCCAGTTCATCAAACACCGGCATAATAGCCCCGCCGGTATAGCCAAAAATGTACTTTATGCCCTTGGTTTTAAGAGCAGATAGCAGTTTTTCTTTTCCAGTCATTGAGAATCTCTCTAAACGGTTAACGTGTTTGTCTATAAAATCCGGATCAATACGAATGAGGCTTGGCGTCTGGGTGTCGTTTCGACAGATTCTGAAGAACGATCCATTCAACCCGGTATTCTTCAAAGTAAAGTCATATTGAGAAAAAACTATGTGTATTAATGATTTTTCTCGTTTTTTCTTGCATCACCTGGAAATTAATTGACCAAATAATCAAACATGAAGCGCTGTTGTCAATAAGAAAAGATCCTGATTCAGGGCTCTATTGAGGCTTTGAAAAGATTCTTTCTTGGCCTTACAGTGTGACAACAGGTGGCTAATTATTATAGTGAGTAAGAAGCTTCAACCCTTAATCCAGGCCCAGCAATCAGACCTTTGGGAGATAGCATGGACTCAATAACGATCTTTAAAAAAGCTCTGGAATACGAGAAGAAAATCCGAGATCTCTATACGTCTGCCATCGAGATTATTGATGACGAGAGGGGGAAAGGAATTTTTAAAACATTAGCGGATGAAGAGCAGTCCCACGTTGATTTTCTGGAATGTAGTATTGAAACACTAAAGGACCAGGGCAGCGTCAGCTTGAAAGCATTTAAAACCTCCATTCCAGAGACTAAAGACCTGCTAAAGAATATTGAGTCGATGAAAATCACGATACCAGAACAGATGTTGGGCGACGTAAAGAGGGTTCTCAGCACTGCTCTGAAGCTCGAAATTGAAACCACTGAATACTATCAGGAAGCCTTTGAATCAGCAGAAGGTGATATTAAAAAAGTACTGGAGAAATTTATAATTATCGAACAACGGCATACGGATGTTGTCCGCTTTGAACTTGATTACGCGTCGCACAATGGCTTTTGGCTTGGTTTCCCTGAAATAAGCATGGAAGTCGGGTGAGCATCGACTGCTACGGTGACTGCAGCCCGGACAGTTCAGACAGATGCGTTGATTGAGGTTCAGCTTTAGAAGAGAACCGCGAAAGGTTCGTACAGTACATTCCAGACCACAAACAGCCACACGCAACCACCGGCAAAGATGGTCAGCTTGCCATAATAGAGACCTACAGGAATGAGGATCACGCTCAGAACTGCCATGCTGTATAGGAATGAGTTTTCGAAGTTCGTCCCGCCGGCAAGTAAAAATATTTTTGTCCACAAGTATGCTGCCAGTGGGGGAGAAAGTGCGATTAGAATATTGGTAATCATTTAAGCCTCTGGTTGATCTCGGTCTGTAGTTGCTCGCCATAATAACCAATCAAATCAATATTGCACCCAAATTAGCCGAAATACTTACCGGTTAGGGACATATCAAAGGAGAACCCCATGAAAATCGCTGTAATCCTCGTAGTGCTTTTGACCCCCGCCCTCGCTTTGGCCCAGAACTCCGGGGGGATGAATCAGAGCAATATGCAGAACATGATGCAGGTGATGCAGCAGGTACAGGAATGTATGGCCGGCATCGATGAGTCCAAACTCCAGGAACTTCAGGTTCGATCTGAAAAGATGAGCGAGGAAATCGAAGGCCTGTGCAGTAAGGGGAACCGTGACAAAGCCCAGAAAACGGCGATCTCTTTTGGTAAGGAAATTGCGTCAGACCCTACCTTGAAGCAGATGCAGAAATGCGGTGAAATGGCCCAGGGGGCTCTGCCGATGATGGGAACCGTAGAAACCTTTGACGAAAAGGAATATGCCAATAAACACGTGTGTGATCAATGACCCGGTTGAGCCAAGGTTCTCTAGGCTTATGGGCTTATTGTGATGGATTATTTTCGAGCTGCGATGACCGAAAGTATGGCCGAGAGCAGCAGGCCGAAACCGAGTCCGGCGAGCATGCTGCCGACGAAGGCAAGGCCGGATTCAGGTAGGAAGAAGAAACCGATCCCAAGTCCCAGCAGCAGGCCGCCGCCAACGGCCCAACTACTTCTGTCATTCCCTGAATGCGCCATAACCATTCTCCTGTCAGGTTTAGTTACCTGCCTGCCTGGCCTATTATAACTCAAGCAAAGGCAGCAGAACAGACAATAGTCAAGTGCTGGTGGTTGGTTTCAGCTGACGCTGTGGAGACCAGATACAGCCAGTTACCAAGCCAGTTCAACCTCGCCTTAGACGACACAGCGCTGCCGCGGAAAGAGCCTTACGGGGTTTTGTCAGCCCAGACGCTGAATTCATTTCCACTCGGCTCGATGAAGTGAAATCGACGTCCGCCGGGAAATGAAAAAATTGGTTTGTTGATCTTGCCTCCTGCCGCAGTGACTTTTTGCAAAGTGGCTTCGAGGTCTTCGCTGTAAAAAACGATCAGGGCCCCACCTTTATCTGCCTGCGATTGCAATTCTGACTGATAAAATCCTCCATCCAGCCCCTGATCGGCAAAGGCAGTGTAGGTCGGACCAAAATCCTCGAAGGTCCAGCCGAATGCCTGTCTGAAGAACTCCTTGGTTTTTTCAAGGTCGACTGCGGGAAACTCGACATAGTCTATCTTTTCATGATCATGCATGACATTCACCAACAAGATTGGGGGCTCCGGTCTGACAGTCCGGCGGGTTTTGACTTGGCCTGGTATCTGCCGGTTTACGGCAGATCGATGGTCATGGTTCGACCACCATAGCCATGGACCGAGTCATGGGCGCGCACGGTTACCGTGGCCATTTTTCCGGGTAGTTTTACACCTGAAAGCCCCCTGGTAAAGGGTTGCTCATTAACATGTGGGTGGGCCAGAACCCGGGTCGCCAGAACCGTGCCCTGATCGTCTATAACCTCCCACTTGTCGGCATAATGGTTCCACCCCTCATCTGCGTGCTGGACGGTAACGTTGAACTCATAGGCGCCCGCCGAATTCTGGTCGACTCTGGCCTCGATTACATCAGCTTCCCCGGCCTGGACCAGGGAACTGAAACTGAGGACTGCAAAACAGACGGCGGCGCAGCGCCACGCTTTTGTTATCATGATCATCTCGGCTCCTGGGTGATAGGCTGCTGATCTCTTTGAGCAGCCTTGGCTGTCCATGGTTTTCCATTGATTGAGGTTCGTTTAGATCATTGCTTCAGGGAAAAGGTTTTGCCGGGGTGCCAGAAATATGCTCACGCACCAGACCAGTAGCTGCTTCCACTGACTGATCACGAATCTTCCAGAACAGCTGGCGACATTGTTCGAAACTCAGCTGATTTACCAGTACCGCGGCCTGTGCTTCATCACGCAGATGGGGGAATGGACCGTTCTGGCCAGAGTATTCATCCTTGCGCACAATCTTCATAAAAACAAGGGTGCGGGCGCACAGCAAGTTGGCAAGTTCGGCTTTTATCTGACGATTGAACAGGCAGTGTACGGTAAGCTGATCGCCGGGACCGTAAAGTCCCGAGGTCAGTCCCAGTTGTCGGAGTCCCAGATGTTCCACGAATACCGGTTTGAGAGACCAGCCCGGGGGCACCAAGGTGCGAATATTTTGGTAGAGAAGTAAATGCATGGGCCCAGCTTCCACGCACGTGGGTTGCTCATCATCGAGGTTGTCGACAATGGCCTGGGCCCTGAGTCGATCGCGCAGGGCAAATCGCTTGGCATCGGCCCAGGCAAAGTTTTTGACCGACTCGATTATTTGGTAAAAATCGTCTCCCCGCACCGCCTGGTAAAAATCGATCAGGGTTCGGGTCGCTTCCTTTTCCCTGAGATAGACCTGGTAGTGAGTTGTGGACTTGTTCAGATCTGCGGGTCCGCTTCCCTCGGCAAAAAATTCCTGAACCTGGATTAAGTGTTCGACAAAGGGCTCAATCTGCAGGAGTTCTCTTCCATCAAGGAAAAACCGCTGAAGCATAAGACACTGCTGCTGGCTGAAAGCCGGGTATTCAATGTCCTGATCGAGCAGATAGTCTTCCGTGCTGACCTGCCCGCGAATCATCTTGGAGAATAAAGGGTGGGGGGGCTCCTCCAGTATAATCCGCCGATGTTCCTCCATCAGAGGCTGGCAGAGCGGCAGCGTCTCCGGCCGGTGGTTGGCATAGGCAATGGTCAAAAGAGTCATAAGCCAGAATATAGGTCAAGGAAAGGAAAAATCGACCAGGCCGGCAGATTTAGCAGGGGCGCTTTGCCAGTCCCTGTCGCTTTTCTTTCAATATCCTCCGCTCCGCCCTTAAATGTGCTTATCGTATGATAAGCAACATAGATTTTCTTAGACAGTGGGCAGGGGGGAAGTTCGGTCTCAATATAGAGGATGTTTGGTGTAGAGATATGAAAAAGGAAAATATGGAAGCTTACAATGTCTCGGTTGAGCAGCTTGGCCAGCTCGGCGTCTATGATCAAAAGGGGCAGAAAACAACCCTGTCCGACCTCTGGGCCAGCCAGACTACGGTGCTTGTTTTTGTCAGACATTTCGGCTGAATGCTCTGTCGTCAGCAGGTTGCTGAGTTGAGCGAATACGAGGACCAGTTCAGTGCCAAACAGAGCAGGTTGGTCGTTATCGGACCTGGAGAAGCAGTGCATCTGGCCGAGTTCAGGAAGGTTACTGGTTTTCGCTCAGAGCTCTTTGCCGACCCCTCGCGGGAGGCCTACCGGATACTGGGATTTTCATCCGGCATCAGCAAATTGCTTGGCCTTAAACCTCTGCAGTCTGTTTTCTCGGCCATAAAAGCTGGTATCCGTCCTGGAAAGCTTCAGGGGAGTGCCCTGCAGCTGGGCGGTGCGGCAGTGATTGGGCCGGGCAACGAGCTGCGCTACCTCTTCAGAGAGAAACAGGCGGGAGACCACCCGCCGGTGGCAGCGTTGCTCGAGGTGGTTTCGGACGGAACTTCGGGGGACTGATCAACCAGCCCGACTATACCGCCGATTCTCCTGTTTCTTGCCGATTCTCCTGGTTCCTGCCGCTTCTCCTGGTTCCTACCGATTCTCCTGTTTCCTACCGATTCTCCTGTTTCCTACCGATTCTCCTGTTTCCTACCGATTCTCCT
>NODE-802-length-10916-cov-3.74404_pt1 | contig 10916 bp, 9 predicted proteins | sample MGYA00139097_ERZ477577 | MGnify/ENA metagenome assembly ERZ477577 | reverse complement strand
GTCTGGATTCAACCATAAGCTCAGCGGGAATCAGTTTAACTGCAAATAGAATTGCGAGAGGCAATAGAATCAAGTCATCTATGTAGCCAATTACGGGGATAAAATCTGGAATTAGATCAATGGGACTGAGAGCATAAGCTATGATGCAGATGACAAGCACCTTGGCGTACCATGTCGTTTTGTCGTCTTTTATAGCATAAGCTAAAGCATAGATTTCTGTTGTGATGTGGCGAGCTATGCTCTTAAGCTTTTCAATTATTCTCATTAGCTGTTTAAGTATCAGCCTATCGGGTTAAAGCGTCCTCATCACCTTTCTGATTTGGATTTATATAATTTGAGTCTCCAGATAACTCTGTATCAGAACCGTCGAGTAAGGCGCCTGCACGGTCAGGTAAAACACGCTGTTCAGATAAATTTCCAAGCTGTTCATTTGCAACAGATAAGTGATCGAACATCTTTTTATAAGAGCCAGCCATATCTTTGAAGATCGTAGCGGTTTGATCGTAATGATCGTGGACTTGAGATTTATAGCTTTCTAACTCAGTTTGTTGCTGACTGAGTTTGTACTCGTATTCTTCGATTAGATTTTTAACTTCTGCCTTACCGCCAGGTGCTTTTCGTCGACCTAAAACAAAACCTATAACAGCGGCGAGAGCTACTGCAATAATCATAATTCCCCATACTTCATTAGTAGTCATACTCTAGTTCCATTTATTTAATGTGCTTAGCATAGCTTGCATAAGCTTGATTGGCAAAAACAAAGAGCTTGTTTGAGTTGTGCTTCTTTACTAAGACCTATCTGGGGCTAATTTCTAATAGTTTGGATGACTTTTTGTGTCTCTGGCTTTATTTTACGCCATATTCGGAACGCTTCTGCCGCTTGTTCGATTAACATGCCTAAACCATCAATGGCCTTAGCTGCACCATGTTGTTTTGCCCAGACGATAAATGCAGTGTCAGTATTGCTATACATCATGTCATAACAACTGGCATTGATATTCAAAATATCATTGGGTAACGGTGGAACTTCACCATGCAAACTTGCTGAAGTCGCATTGATGATGACATCAAATTTCCCTGTTATTTGATCAAAGCCTGTACCTTCAATAGAGCCAAACTCTGCAAATAGAACGGCAAGATCATGCGCTTTACTAGCAGTACGGTTAGCAATCACAAGTTGTGACGGTTTATAACTTAATAAAGGTTCAATAACACCACGCGCGGCTCCACCAGCGCCTAACAATAATAAACGTTTACCTGTTAACTCGACCTGATTATTGTCGGTTAAGTCACGACAGAGTCCAATACCATCGGTGTTATCACCGTAATAGGTACCATCATCGTTAAATACGAGAGTATTGATTGCGCCAGCACGTTCAGCATGTGGGCTTTTATTACTTACTTGTTGCCATGCTTGCTCTTTAAAGGGCACGGTGATGTTAATGCCTTTAAAACCGTCTGCTTGTAGTTGTTTTAAACTGCCAGTGAAATTATCAAGTGGGACTTCTTTCGCAATATAATCGATGTCTTGATTAGTTTGTTTAGCAAATTCAGTATGAATCAAAGGTGACTTACTGTGACTGATTGGATTGCCGATAACCGCGTAATGATCGGTCATTTTTGTTTTGCCAATAATTCAGCTACATCTTTAGCGAAATAGGTCAAAATTCCATCGGCACCAGCTCGTTTAAAGGCGATCATGCTTTCCATAATAATGGCGTCTTTTTCTAACCAACCGTTTTGAATTGCAGCCTGTAACATGGCGTATTCACCACTGACTTGGTAAACAAACGTCGGTTTTTGAAAGGTATCTTTAACTCGGTGTAAGATGTCTAAATAAGGCATGCCTGGTTTAACCATCACCATGTCTGCACCTTCATGAATGTCGAGTGCAACTTCATGCAAGGCTTCGTCGCTATTGGCAGGGTCCATTTGATAACTGTATTTATTTGCTGAGCCTAAGCTAGCAGCTGAGCCCACCGCATCTCGAAATGGCCCATAAAAGCTTGATGCATATTTTGCTGAGTAGGCCATAATTTGTGTATGTATATGCCCAGCTTCTTCTAGGGCTTCACGAACTGCACCAATACGTCCATCCATCATGTCTGATGGAGCAACCATATCGGCACCAGCGTCAGCATGAGAGAGCGCTTGTTTGACTAATACTGCAACGGTTTCATCATTGATAATATAGCCGGTTTCATCAATTAAACCATCTTGCCCATGAGTGGTGAAAGGGTCCAAGGCAACATCAGTCATAATTCCTAATTCAGGAAACTCTTGCTTTAATGCTCGAACTGCTCGTTGGGCGAGGCCTTCTGGGTTATAAGCTTCGTGTGCATCATCTGATTTTGCATCAAGAGGAGTAACAGGAAATAATGCCATCGCAGGTATTCCCAGTTTATGAACATATTCCGCTTCTTTTAGAAGTAGATCGATACTTAAGCGCTCAACACCAGGCATAGAAGCAACGGCTTCTCTTTGATTTGTTCCTTCAAGAACAAAGCATGGGTAGATTAAATCATTTACAGAAATACTGTTTTCACGGACGAGATTTCTTGAAAATGTATTTTTCCTAAGTCGACGAGGGCGTTGATTTGGAAAGCCACTAATTGGCGCTGAATAACTCACAAAAATTCCTTAAACATACAAATATTAGGGAATAGTAACGCCATTCAAGCTGATTGTCTGCTACCTGATTAGATTTTATTCACAGAACTGGGTTACTATTTTGACTAAATATTAGTAGCGATGGATTTGTTTGTTAATTAGAGCGTGCCGGATATGAAAAAGAAGATTGGTGTAGTGCAAATGACTTCTTCAGATAACCTTGAAGAAAATTTGGCGTTTGCATTATCAAAACTGCAAGAAGCATCCGAGCAAGGAATTGATTTAGTCGCTTTTCCTGAAACGTTCTTATATGTCGGCCAAGACCATGATGCTAAGCATCGTGTTGCTCAAAGCATGGATGGCCAGATAGTTGAAACTTTCCGTGAATATGCGACTAAATATGATTTATCTATTTTGTTAGGAAGTATGTATGAAACCATTCCTGATGATGAACAGAGATTATACAACACCTCGGTGCTGATTAATCGACAGGGCGAACTCAATGGCACCTATCGTAAAATTCACATGTGCGATGCGCCAGCTCTAGGCTATAACGAGTCTGACGGTATTAAAGCTGGCGATACCCCTGTTGTTGTCGATCATGAGCTTGGAAAAATTGGGTTAACGATTTGTTATGATTTACGCTTCCCAGAACTATTTAGACATTTAACAGCATTAGGTGCCGAGATTATTTTTGTACCAGCTGCATTCTTCTTGTATACGGGGAAACATCATTGGTTGCAATTATTGACTGCCAGAGCAATCGAAAACCAAGTTTATATTATAGCCCCTAATCAATGGGGGGAGCACCATGAAGGGCGTATTTCTTATGGTAGCAGTGTCATTATTGATCCTTGGGGTAGTGTGATTTGTTGTTCATCTGAACGAGCCGAACTCGTATCAGCTGCGATCGATATGGAGTACTTAGAACGTGTCAGAACTAATATGCCTTTATTGAGTCACAGACGCCCAGATCTATATAGAAACTAGGCTATTGGTCACATATGCTGATGTTCATAACTAATAATTATGATTTTCACATAGACTAACCCCATAGCTTTACGATAAAATTGGAAGGATTTTGTCTGGAGAGAATGTCTGGTTCTCTCTATTAATTTTTTCTGGTGGAGGTTTCCCTTGCGAACAAGCGCTTTACTCGCTCTTGAAGATGGTACGGTCTATCACGGTGAATCAATTGGTGCCATTGGGCAGTCAGTTGGAGAGGTCGTGTTTAATACGTCAATGACTGGCTATCAGGAAATCCTGACCGATCCTTCATACTGCCGTCAAATTGTGACGCTAACTTACCCGCACATAGGTAATGTGGGTGTGAATGTCGAAGATGAAGAGTCGGCTAATATTGTTGCTAGCGGATTAATTATCCGTGATCTATCGCCTGTTGTGAGCAACTGGCGTGGTGAGGAAGCATTAGATTCTTACCTAGAACGCCATAATGTAGTAGGTCTCGCTGGAATTGATACTCGCGCATTGACACGACGTCTACGTGACAAAGGTGCTATGAAAGGCTGTATCGTTGCTGGTGAGAATATTGATGTTGATGCAGCAATAGCAGCAGCTAAAGGCTTTGATGGCCTTAAAGGTATGGACCTTGCGAAAGTTGTCACAACTAAAGAATCCTACCAATGGGAGAAGTCATGCTGGCATTTATCAGGAGAAAGCAAAGCTGTTCCTGAACGGTTCCATGTTGTTGCCTATGATTTTGGTGCAAAGAGTAACATCTTAAGAATGTTGGTTGAACGTGGTTGTAAGTTAACGGTTGTACCTGCTCAAACTTCAGCTGAAGATGTGTTAGCGTTAAATCCTGATGGTGTGTTTTTATCAAATGGTCCAGGTGACCCTGAACCATGTACTTATGCGATTGAAGCTATTCAAAAATTGTTAGAAACGAACCTGCCGATTTTTGGTATTTGTTTAGGTCACCAGTTACTAGCGTTAGCGTGTGGTGCGAAAACAGTGAAAATGAAATTCGGTCATCATGGAGCTAACCATCCAGTGCAAGAAATGACGGCTGGCTTGGTGATGATTACCAGCCAAAACCATGGTTTTGCTGTTGATGAAACTTCGCTTCCTGATACATTAAAATCAACACATATTTCATTGTTTGATGGCTCGCTACAAGGCATTCATCATACAAGCAAGCCTGCATTTAGTTTCCAAGGACACCCAGAAGCGAGTCCAGGGCCACAAGATGCAGCACCTTTATTTGATCATTTCATCGATCTACTTGAAACAGCGACAGGTAAGTAATCTACGATGGCAAAACGTACTGATATTAAAAGCATTCTTATTCTTGGTGCTGGTCCAATTGTAATTGGTCAGGCCTGTGAGTTCGATTATTCTGGTGCTCAAGCATGTAAAGCATTACGTGAAGAGGGCTATAGAGTTATTCTAGTAAACTCTAATCCTGCGACGATAATGACTGATCCTAATATGGCTGATGCAACTTACATCGAGCCCGTTACATGGCAAGCTGTTAGCAAAGTCATCGAAAAAGAACGTCCTGATGCTATTCTGCCTACAATGGGTGGTCAGACAGCCCTAAACTGTGCTCTTGATTTAGAAAAAAATGGCATTCTAGAAAAGTTTGGCGTCGATATGATCGGTGCTGATAGCGCAGCAATTAATAAAGCAGAAGATCGTGATTTATTCCGTGCAGCAATGACTAAAATTGGCTTAGATATGCCAAGGTCAGCTATTGCACATACGCTAGAAGAAGCTTTAGAAGCACAAAAAGAGTTGGGTTATCCAACCATTATTCGCCCTTCATTCACAATGGGCGGTAGTGGCGGTGGTATCGCATACAATAAAGAAGACTTTATTGAAATCTGCCAGCGTGGCTTATACATGAGCCCAACTTCTGAGTTATTGCTTGATGAGTCTATCATCGGTTGGAAAGAGTATGAAATGGAAGTGGTGCGTGATCGTAAAGATAACTGCATTATTATCTGTTCAATTGAAAACTTTGATCCAATGGGCGTACATACTGGTGATTCAATCACTGTTGCTCCAGCACAAACATTAACGGATAAAGAATATCAAATTATGCGTAATGCTTCGTTAGAAGTATTACGAGAAATAGGTGTTGATACCGGCGGTTCTAATGTTCAGTTTGCCGTGCACCCTGAAACGGGCCGTTTGATTATTATTGAAATGAACCCACGTGTATCGCGTTCTTCAGCATTAGCATCAAAAGCAACTGGCTTCCCAATTGCTAAAGTTGCAGCAAAATTAGCTGTAGGTTATACCCTTGATGAATTACAAAATGAAATCACTGGTGGTGCTACGCCAGCTTCATTTGAGCCGACCATTGATTATGTCGTAACTAAAGTACCGCGCTTCACATTTGAAAAGTTCCCACAAGCAGACAACCGTTTAAGTACGCAAATGAAGTCTGTGGGTGAAGTGATGGCGATTGGTCGTAGCTTCCAAGAATCATTACAAAAGTCATTACGTGGTTTAGAAATTGATCGTGATGGTTTGACTGAAATTACGGATTTAACTGCTGATGATGTAGCTGATACCTTACGTCGTGAACTACGATTACCAGGTTCGGAGCGTCTTTGGTATGTTGCTGATGCATTCCGTTATGGCTTCAGCTATGACGAAATTCAACAGTTGACTAAGATTGATCCATGGTTCTTGATTCAAGTTAAAGAAATTATCGATATTGAGAATGAGTTAAAAGAAACCTCATTAGCCTCTATTGATGAAGCAAAAATGCGTGGTTTGAAACGTAAAGGTTTCTCTGATTCACGCATGGCTAAGTTACTGCAGAAAACAGAAAAACAAGTACGAGAGCATAGACATAACTTAAATATTCGCCCAGTTTATAAGCGCGTTGATACCTGTGCTGCTGAGTTTTCAAGTGATACAGCTTATATGTACTCAACCTATGACCAAGAGTGTGAAGCTAACCCAACAGATCGTGACAAAATCATGATTTTAGGTGGTGGTCCAAACCGAATTGGTCAAGGTATTGAGTTTGATTATTGTTGTGTTCACGCTGCCTTAGCATTACGAGAAGATGGCTTTGAAACAATCATGGTTAACTGTAACCCTGAAACAGTTTCAACTGATTATGACACGTCTGATCGCTTATATTTTGAGTCATTAACACTTGAAGATGTGCTTGAGATTGTTGCTTTAGAAAAACCAAAAGGCGTGATTGTTCAATATGGTGGTCAAACACCATTAAAATTAGCTCGTGCACTTGAAGCGAATGGTGTGCCGATTATTGGTACTTCACCTGATGCGATTGACCATGCTGAAGATCGTGAACGCTTCCAACAAATGGTTGAGAAGCTAAACTTATTGCAACCGCCTAATCGTCTTGCTTTCTCAGCAGACTCGGCTGCAGCACAAGCCGCTGAAATTGGTTACCCGCTTGTTGTACGTCCATCCTACGTACTAGGTGGTCGTGGTATGGAAATTGTCTATAACGAAGAAGAATTAAATCGTTATATGAAAACAGCAATTATGGTTTCTAACGATTCTCCTGTATTGCTTGACCGTTTCCTTGACGATGCCATTGAAGTCGATGTTGATGCAATTTGTGATGGTAAAGACGTGGTTATCGGCGGCATTATGGAGCATATTGAACAAGCGGGTGTTCACTCTGGTGACTCTGCGTGTGCACTGCCTACATATAGCTTAAATGAAGAAATCAAAGATCGGATGCGTGAGCAAGTACGTCAAATGGCACTAGAGCTAGGCGTAGTTGGTTTAATGAATACACAGTTTGCTATCCAAGGCGATAATATTTACTTATTAGAAGTTAATCCACGTGCATCACGTACAGTGCCTTATGTCTCTAAAGCGATTGGAGTGCCGTTAGCAAAAGTGGCCGCTCGTTGTATGGCTGGCCTTAGCTTAGCTGAACAGGGTGTAACAGAAGAAGTAATTCCTGAGTATTATTCAGTCAAAGAAGCTGTTTTCCCATTCATCAAGTTCCAAGGTGTTGATCCAATTCTTGGTCCTGAAATGAAATCTACAGGTGAAGTAATGGGCGTGGGCCGTAGTTTTGGTGAAGCTTTTGCTAAATCTCAACTAGCTGCAAGTGTTGTTTTACCGACTGGAGGTAAAGCATTTATTAGTGTTCGTGGTGTTGATAAGGCCGCTATCACTGATGTTGCGAAAGATTTAACTAGTTTAGGTTTTGAACTATTAGCAACACGCGGTACTCAGAAGGTCTTAGAGGATGCTGGTATTGTGTGTGGTCAAGTTAATAAAGTGGCTGAAGGTCAGCCTCATATTGTTGATATGATCAAAAATGATGAAATTAATTTGATTGTGAATACTACTGAGGGTCGTCAATCAGTGGCTGATTCGACTGAAATTCGTCGTGCTGCTTTACAACATCAAGTTAACTACACAACTACATTGGCTGCCGCACGTGCGACTTGCCAAGCATTAAGTAGCAAAGATAATGATACGGTAAATTGCTTACAGTCATTACATGGAGAATTAAACTAATGGCAGTGCCAATTACATTAAATGGATCTGATGATCTTAAAGATGAGTTACAACATTTAAAATTTACAGCGAGACCAGAAGTGGTTGCAGCAATTTCTGAAGCACGCGCTCATGGTGATTTAAAAGAAAATGCAGAATACCATGCTGCGAAAGAACAACAGAGCTTCATTGAAGGCCGTATTCAGGAGCTTGAAGGTGTGTTATCTAATGCTCAAATAATTGATCCAACTGCACTGCCACAAGATGGTCGTGTTGTATTTGGCGTAACGGTTGATTTGCTCAATATCGATAATGACGATGAAGTCACTTACCAGCTTGTAGGTGATTATGAATCTGATATTAAGAAAAACCGAATTGCAATTTCGTCGCCTATTGCCCGCGCTCTTATTGGTAAAGAAGTTGACGATATAGCAACAGTGAAAGCGCCGAGTGGTGCAATTGAATATGAAATCGTAGCTATTAGGTATGAAGGCTAATTTGGCTTCTGAACGACTATTACTCACCCTTTGGGTGGGGAGTTTATGTGCCATTGGTTACCTTGCTGTACCAATGGCATTTGCTACTTTAGGTGATGTGACATTAGCTGGCAATTATGCGGGTAAACTATTTTCAGCCGTCAATTATCTTGGCCTAGGTGCTGGCTCAGTGTTGGTGATCAGTAAACTGGTTTCTCATGGCAAGCGTGTAATTTCTTCATGGCGCTTCTGGGTTTTAATGTTTATGTTTACTTCAACGATTGTGTTTGTTGCTTATTTGCAGCCTGAAGTTGCCTTGGTTAAAGAGCAAATGCATCATGATGGAAACTTGATCGAAAGGTTCACTTTGCTTCACACTCTTAGTAAAAACCTTTATTTGTTTATTAGTTTATTGGGCTTAACTTTAGTGCTCAGTTCTGACAAAGTTGAATCATAAACATGGCTAGAAGTAAATCAAGCAACGACTGGTTACAAGAGCACTTTGATGACCATTATGTGAAAATGGCCCAAAAAGCTGGTTACCGTTCACGTGCAACCTTCAAACTTGAAGAAATTGATAAAAAAGATAAATTAATTCGCCCAGGCATGGCTGTAGTCGATTTAGGTTCAGCTCCTGGTGGTTGGTCTGATTATGCATTACGTAAAATGAATGAAACAGGAAAAGTCGTTGCATTAGACATTTTACCGATGACACCATTGACCGGTGTACACTTCATTGAAGGTGATTTCAGAGAAGATTCAGTATTAGATGAACTCAATGAAGTATTAAATGGTCAACAGATAGACCTTGTATTATCAGATATGGCCCCCAATATGACAGGGGTAAGTTCAATTGATCAGCCAAGTAGTATGTATCTAGTCGAATTAGCACTAGATTTTGCACTGACAAACTTGGGTCAAGATGGTTGTTTCTTGGTCAAAGTCTTCCAAGGTGAAGGCTTTGAACAGTATATGAAAGCGATGCGAGATGGCTTTAAAAAGGTAATTACGCGTAAACCTGATGCTTCTAGACCTCGAAGCCGAGAAGTATATTTATTAGGTCGTGGCCTAAAATAGAAATTAGTTACTTAGGAGTAACAGTAAAGTGAATGATATGATGAAAAACATCGTTTTATGGGTAATTGTTGCCATGGTACTGATGTCGGTGTTTAATAATTTCGGTCCTCAAAAAGCTAAACAAGGCGAGATTGATTACTCAACGTTTATTTCAAACGTTAAAAGCGGCTCTGTAGCTAAAGTTGATATTCAAGGCCGTACTATTACGGGCACATTAACTGACAATAGTGAATTTACTACTTACAGTCCAGATTATGATCCTGGCTTGATGGGTGATTTACTTAATAACGGTGTAAATATTCAAGCAAAACCAGCTGAGCAGACAGGTCTATTGATGCAGATCTTTATCTCTTGGTTCCCAATGTTGTTGTTGATTGGTGTATGGATTTTCTTCATGCGTCAGATGCAAGGCGGTGGCGGTGGTAAAAATCCAATGTCATTTGGTAAAAGCAAAGCGAAAATGCTTAATGAAGACCAAGTGAAAGTTACATTTAAAGATGTTGCTGGTGTTGAAGAAGCTAAAGAAGAAGTCTCAGAGTTAGTTGATTTTTTGAAAGACCCGAGTAAGTTCCAAAAACTAGGAGGACGTATTCCTCGTGGTATTTTGATGGCGGGCTCGCCTGGTACCGGTAAAACATTATTAGCAAAAGCTATTGCTGGTGAAGCGAAAGTCCCATTCTTTACTATTTCTGGTTCTGATTTTGTAGAAATGTTTGTGGGTGTGGGTGCATCACGTGTACGTGATATGTTTGAACAAGCGAAAAAACATGCTCCATGCATTATATTCATCGATGAAATCGATGCTGTTGGTCGTCACCGTGGCGCTGGCATGGGGGGCGGTAATGATGAACGTGAGCAAACGTTAAACCAGTTATTGGTTGAAATGGATGGTTTTGAAGGTAATGAAGGTGTAATTGTTATTGCGGCTACTAACCGACCTGACGTGCTTGACCCAGCTTTATTACGACCAGGACGTTTCGATAGACAAGTTGTTGTGCCACTACCTGATATTCGCGGTCGTGAAGCGATTCTTAAGGTTCACCTCAATAAAGTACCTGCAGCAGATGATGTAGTTGCAAGCTTAATTGCTCGAGGCACACCTGGTTTTTCAGGTGCTGATTTGGCGAATTTAGTTAATGAGGCTGCACTATTTGCTGCCCGAGCTAATAAACGACTTGTCTCAATGGAAGACATGGAAAAAGCTAAAGATAAAATCATGATGGGCTCTGAACGTCGTTCAATGGTTATGAATGAAAAAGAAAAAGAAATGACGGCATATCA
>NODE-801-length-10918-cov-4.30388_pt1 | contig 10918 bp, 11 predicted proteins | sample MGYA00139097_ERZ477577 | MGnify/ENA metagenome assembly ERZ477577 | reverse complement strand
CTCGAGGCAATAGAAGATGGGTACGGTGAAACCCGCCTGTCCAGGGAAAAAGCCAAACGTGCGATGGTCTGGGACAAGTTGGAGAACGCATTTACCAATGAAGATACCGTCCAGGGCAAAATCAGCGGAAAAGTAAAAGGTGGCTTCACAGTCGATATTAACGATATCCGCGCGTTCCTTCCGGGTTCGCTGGTGGATGTTCGTCCCGTTCGTGACCCGGCTTATCTTGAAGGTAAGGACCTGGATTTCAAAATCATCAAGCTGGACCGCAAACGCAATAACGTAGTTGTATCACGCCGTGCCGTGGTCGAACTCGAGTTCAGTGCGGAACGCGAAGAGTTGCTGGAAGGCCTTGAGGAAGGTGTGAAGGTCAAGGGTGTTGTCAAGAACCTCACCGACTACGGTGCATTTATTGATCTGGGTGGCATTGATGGCCTGTTACATATCACCGATATGGCCTGGAAACGCGTCCGTCACCCATCAGAAGTTGTCAACGTTGGGGATGAGCTTGAAGTCCGTGTTCTGCGTTTTGACCGCGAACGTAACCGCGTATCACTGGGTCTCAAGCAATTGGGTGATGATCCATGGAGCGATCTGTCCCGCCGCTACCCGGTCGGTGCACGTCTGTTCGGCCATGTTTCCAACATCACTGATTATGGTTGTTTTGTTGAAATTGAAGATGGTGTTGAAGGTTTGGTGCACGTTTCAGAAATGGACTGGACCAATAAGAACATCAATCCGGCCAAGGTTGTTCAGACCGGTGATGAAGTCGAGGTAATGGTGCTTGAGATCGATGAAGAGCGCCGCCGCATTTCACTCGGTATGAAACAGTGTCAATCCAATCCATGGGAAACCTTCGCGGCGACCCACAACAAGGGTGATCGTGTAACCGGAGCAATCAAGTCCATTACCGACTTTGGTATATTTATCGGCCTGGACGGCGGAATCGATGGCCTTGTTCACCTTTCAGATATTTCGTGGCTTACACCTGGTGACGAATCAGTTCGAAACTTCGCCAAGGGCGAGGAAGTTGAAGCTGTCGTATTGGCAGTGGATCCTGAGCGCGAGCGCATTTCATTGGGTCTCAAGCAGCTGGACCAGGATCCATTTGCTACCTTCATGGCAGAGAATCCGCGTGGAAGCCAGGTGAAGGGTGTTGTCAAGGAAGTTGATAACAGAGGCGCCGTAATCGAGCTCGCGGACGGTGTTGAAGGTTATCTGCGTGCATCCGACATCAAGAAGGAGCGTGTTGAAGACGCCAGCAAGGAACTTAGTGTCGGTGATGAAATCGAGGCAAAATTCATCAGCCTGGATCGCAAGAACCGCACCTTGACCCTTTCTGTCAGGGCGCTGGAGGATGATGAACTTGCCGAAGCCCTTGAAGATTACAAGTCGCAGAATGCTTCAAGTGGTACAACTTCACTGGGCGAATTGCTGAAAGAGCAGCTTGACCAGGATAGTTGATCAGCTAAACGGGCGGTTCAAGTGAGCCGCCCGTTTTTTAGCCAAGTCTGAAAATTACAAAAGGAATTTTGATAAACAATGACTAAATCTGAATTAATTGACCGCCTGGCCGATGTGCAACAACATCTGGCGCATGTAGATGTGGAGCTTGGAGTTAAATCCATCCTGGAGCAAATGAGCAGTTCGTTGTCTATGGGTGAACGCATCGAAATTCGGGGTTTCGGAAGCTTTTCTTTGCATCACCGTGCGCCCAGGATGGGACGCAACCCCAAAACCGGTGACGCCGTTGCCTTACCCGGCAAGTACGTACCGCATTTCAAGCCTGGAAAGTCACTTCGTGAAAGGGTAAACAACGGCAAATAGGCAAACGAAAGAGTAGGGTTTATAGTGAAAAAAGTTGGCTTTATCCTGGTGGCTTTCATTGCCATTGTCGTCGGGCTGTTGGTCGGAACTTTGAACTCGAGTCCTGTTCAACTGGATCTCCTCTGGGTGCAGTTCGAACTACAGCTTGGCCTGGCGATACTACTGGGTTTCTCGGTGGGCATATTGATGGGCCTGGGTGCTGTCTACATAGCACGGGTTCTGCCCTTGCGGCTGCAATTGCGCAGAGCACTGGCCGCATCAGCTAAAGAGGATCGCACCGGCATAAGTCCTCCTGATGATTGAAATCCTCTTGCTTGCGCTCATTCCAGCGGCCGCCTGGGCTGGCTGGACACTGGCCAAGAGCAAAACCCGAAGAGGTGAACGAAAGAGAAATCGCAGCTTCAGCGATCGATATTTCCAGGGCCTCAACTACCTGCTGGATGAACAACCGGACAAAGCGATTGCGGTATTCATTGAAATGGCTGAGGTAACTACAGATACCATCGAAACCCACCTTGCTTTAGGAAGCCTGTTCAGGCGCCGTGGTGAGGTTGAGCGTGCAATCAGGATTCACCAGAACATAATCTCAAAACCTGGCCTTGAGGAGCTGCAGAAAACCCGCGCCCTTCTCGAGCTGGGTGAAGATTACATGCGCGCCGGTCTGTTTGACCGTGCAGAAAACCTGTTTAACGAGTTAATTGAACGTGAATCCTATGCGCCGTCTGCCTTACGGCACCTGCTGGATATCTACCAGCAGGAAAAGGATTGGGAGAAGGCACTCGTACACGCACAACAGCTTGAAGCCGTTACCGGTGACAAAATGGGCAAGGTCATGGCTCATTTCTGTTGTGAAATGGCAGAACATGAGCTAACCCAAAATAAACCCGCCGAAGCAAGAAAGCACTTACGCCAGGCCCGGCGCTATTTTCCCGAGAGTATTCGAGCCAGGTTGATACTTGCCCGAATTGCACAACAACAGGAAATGTTCAGCGAGGCACTGGATGTTTACGAAGAGATCGCAGAGATGGATATGGAGTATATCCATGACATTCTGGATGCCTACCTCGCGTGTGCGAAACAAGCCGACGCTTTTCCAAGAGCGCACGAGGCTTTGCAAAGATGGGTGGAAGACTACGATGGGATCAGCTTGCTGATGTCTCTTACGGCAGTGATTCGCAATGAACAAGGCCTGGAGGCAGCCACCCGTTACCTGGCAGAGGCGCTCACCCGACGCCCTTCGGTCCGGGGCCTCGACCATCTCATTGAACTGAAACTAGAAGGTGGTCCGGAGACAGAATCCGGTGATGAAATACTCCGTGCCGTGGCGCAAAAACTTCTTGCCAGGCAGCCGTCCTATCGTTGTACGCATTGTGGCTATGCGGGTCATAGTCACCACTGGCAGTGCCCCAGTTGTAAAAACTGGAGTACCACTCGAATCATTCGCGGTGTCCTGGGCGAGTAGGTCATGAGTGAACTGGTCGAGGGATGGCAAGCCGTTTATAGTTGGTGCGCCGTTGGCTTGGTTGCCGGTTTTTTGAGTTACATCTGTTGTACCAGGGTACTGGCCATTGCGTTGAGATCAGGCATGATCGTGCAACCCGGTAAACGTCAGAGTCATCAACAGGCCACACCAACAGGCGGTGGCCTGGGGCTGATGATCAGCATAGTGGCAACGACAATCTGCCTGGAGTTAATGCTTTCTTTACCTGGTTTTTGGTGGAAAAGCGTTCTTCCCGGTGTATTGTTACTGACTATTGTCGGATGGCGTGATGACAGGTTGCCGGTTTCCGCGTTATTCCGTTTGTTGATTCAGCTTGCAGTCAGCTTCTGGTTGTTAGGCTTTGGCTGGTGGGACTTGTCAATAAAAGGAATCATATTATTCACGGCCGGTATATTGGCAATGGTCTGGCTGATGAACGTCTATAACTTCATGGATGGAAGTAATGGTATGGCAGGGTTTCAAGGCGTGTTTGCAGGCTTGACGATGGCGGTGCTGTTTCAATCGGATGGCGAGTATTTAATGGCCCTGGTTGCCGTAGTTGTAGCGGCCGCCTGTGCCGGCTTTTTGCCGTTGAATTTTCCACGGGCCAGGGTGTTTATGGGTGATGTATCCAGTGTGCCCCTGGGTTTTATATTTGCTTCGTTGGCGTTCTACGGGGTTCAGACCGGTAGCCTGGGTTTAGCGCTTTCAATTTTGATCATGTCGGTGTTCCTTGTCGATGCAACTTTGACCTTGGTTTCAAGGGCAATCCGGAGGGAGCGGTGGTATACTGCGCACGCCCAACATATTTACCAGCGGCTGATCGCACGTGGGTGGTCGCATAGCCGCGTCTTGGTGGTTTATCAGTGCATTAACGTAGTGTTGGTGTTGCCCGCCGTAGTGTTGGCAAAATTATATCCGCAATATGCCGTGATGGTTGTGGCGTTTGTCTTTGTATCGCTCGGTGCAGGGTGGCATATTGCAAATAGGAGGCTCAGCATGAGCGCTGAAGTTCTGGTGAAATGAAAAGGATTATAGATATTATTCGCCACCCGCGTGCTGCTGTCATTGCGCACGATTTCTGCATGGTGATAATAGCTTCTTTTGTCGTTGCCTGGCTGGTAGAGGGCACCTCCGAGATCACCTTCAGCAGCAATTTAGCCGCATTAACGGCCCTTTCCATCGTTCTTGTTTTGCAAGGCAGCGTGTTGTGGGCAACAGGTCTTTACAAGGGTTTGTGGCGTTTCGCCAGTTTTCCGGATTTATGGAATATTGCCCGTGCCAGTGCTTTCGGCACAGTTGCCATTGTAATAGTCATGGCGCTGGTGAAGGGTCCTTCAATCGGCCAGTGGATGCCCACGGTCCTGATTTATCCATTTCTGTTATTCGTGTTGTTGGGTTTGCCGAGGATGTGCTACCGCTTTTGGAAAGATTCACAGACCAGGAATGCACCACAAGGAAAAAATTTAAAGCGGGTTCTCATAATTGGTGCAGGACGATCCGGTGCCATGCTTCAAAAAGAGTTACGCCGCCGTGGTGGTTTCGACGTCATTGGGTTTCTGGACGATGACGATCGTTTGCATGGCGCACAAGTGCATGGAATACCGGTGCTGGGAACCATCGAAAAGCTCCCTCTATTCGGGGCCTCACATAACATCGATCTGTCTATCATTGCCATGCCATCGGCCACCAACCAGCAGATGCAGCGCATCGTCGGAATTTGCGAGCTAAGCGAGATTGATTTCCGCACTTTGCCGACCTTGCAGGACCTGGGTTCACAGGCGACCAATATTGGAGACTTGAAACGGGTTGTCATCGATGATCTCCTGGGTCGTGATCCTGTTTCGCTTGAATGGGAATCCATTCGTGAGGGCCTCGTCGGCAAGCGCGTTATGATCACCGGCGGCGGTGGTTCAATAGGTTCCGAGTTATGTCGCCAGATTGCACGTCTCAATCCGGTTGAATTGATCGTCGTAGACCATAGTGAGTATTCGCTGTACAAAATTGACCACGAGTTACGAAGTGATTTCCATGACTTGCTGTTCCAGTCGGTGCTTGGGGATATTTGTGACCCCGCAACGGTTGAAAAAGTCATCGGTGACTACAAACCTGATGTGGTCTTCCATGCGGCGGCTTACAAACACTTGCCGATTCTGCAGACACAGGTTAGGGAAGCATTCCGAAACAATGTATTTGGAACCATGCGCGTAGCAGAGGCAGCAGAACGTCATGGTGTAGGTACCTTTGTCCTGATCTCGACAGATAAAGCCGTTAATCCAGCCAATATCATGGGGGCGACCAAGCGGGTTGCAGAAATGTATTGTCAAAACATGAACGCCCGCTCGCAGATGTGCTTCATTACGGTCAGGTTTGGTAATGTATTGAATTCAAATGGCAGCGTCGTACCCCTTTTTCAGGAACAAATTGCCAAAGGTGGGCCGGTTACTGTCACCCACCCGGAAATATCCCGGTACTTCATGACCATCTCCGAGGCCAGCCAACTGATCATGCAGGCGGCCGTGCTTGGCAATGGTGGTGAGATTTACGTACTTGATATGGGTGAACCGGTCAATATTACCTACCTTGCAGAGCACCTGATTCGACTGGCCGGTAAGGAACCGGGCCGTGACATCGAAATTATATATACAGGCCTGCGACCCGGTGAAAAATTATTTGAGCAGTTGTTTCATGAGCTTGAGCCCTATGAGCGGACTACGCATGAAAAAATCCTGTTGGCCCACCCTCGTGTGGCGGACTGGGGTGAACTGCGTGCGGAACTCAAGAACTCCGAACTTGCGGTTCGGCGCTACGACACCAAGTACCTCCAACAGGCCCTTATGCGGCTTGTGCCCGAGTTGGCCAAGTCAGGGTTCAACACGGAACCTGCAAAGGTTATCCCCATCTATAAAAGCAGATAAATTTCATGACTGATCTCCCACCCATCAGGAAGGCTGTGTTTCCTGTAGCCGGTCTTGGAACCCGCTTCTTGCCGGCCACCAAGTCGATCCCGAAAGAAATGTTACCGATAGTCGACAAACCCCTGATTCAATATGCAGTGGATGAGGCTGTCGAAGCCGGTATTGACACCATTATTTTCGTAACCAGCCATAAGAAAGGGGCAATACTCGATCATTTCGATCCCGATTCAGAGCTGGAATCGCTATTGATGGAACAGGGGAAGGATGAACTTCGTGACCGGATTCACAATATCATCCCTTCACATGTATCAACGCGATACGTGATCCAGGAAAAAGCTCTCGGTCTGGGGCACGCAGTCTGGTGTGCGAAGAAGCTGGTAGGTGATGAGCCATTTGCCGTTTTGCTAGCCGATGACTTGATCCGCAGTTCGCAGGGCAAGGGGTGTATGAGACAGATGGTTGACGAGTACCTTGCGACCGGTTCGGCTTGTATCGGTGTTGAAGAAATCCCGCTTTCGATGAGTGACCGCTACGGTATTGTCTCGGTACAAAAAGACACTGCGGGACGGAATTATATCCAAAAGATCGTAGAGAAACCTGCCCCCGAAGAGGCACCATCCAACCTGGGTGTGGTCGGTCGTTACCTCTTGCCTGGCGAGATATTCACAGTATTGGAGTCAGTCCGTGCCGGAGTGGGCGGTGAAATTCAGCTGACCGATGCGATTTCAAGATTGCTCGAAACGAAGGCATTGCTGGCACACGCCTTTGAAGGCATACGTTATGACTGCGGAAGCCGCCATGGGTTTATCCGGGCCACCGTCGATTATGCTTTGGAGCACGCTGAATTACGCGATGATATGCTTCGTTACTTCGATACGGTTAAAAGTTTGCAGGATTGATGGAAGTAAGACCAAAAGACACATGGCCGCGAGGTGAAGTCGCCTGTTTCAGGCATCACTCGGACGTTTTGCGCGACAATGTCTGGTCGGACCCGCATGAGCGTGACTTCAATGTATATTTACCCCCCGGTTACTCTGAGTCGGCTGAGCCATTTGTGGCTTTGTGGGATTTTGCGGCTTTCACAAATTCCGGCCCCGGCCATCTGAACTGGAAGAACCAGGGTGAAAACCTGCCGCAACGGCTGGATCGCCTGATTGGCAGTGGCAAAATGCCACCCGTGGTTGTTCCCATGCCGGATTGCTACAGCTCACTGGGAGGAAACCAATATTTGAATTCACCGGCGGTGGGTTGCTACGCCGATTACGTGGTCGATGAACTGGTGCCATTTCTGTCCAGCCATGTAAATGTGATTGAAGATCGAAATGGCCGTGGTGTGTTCGGCAAGTCATCAGGTGGCTATGGTGCATTGGTGCATGCCATGTATTACCCGGAGACATGGGGTGGATTGGCTTCGCACGCCGGTGATATCGGTTTTGAATGGGTTTACCGGCCTGACTTTCCACGCACCGCGGCGAGGCTGTCGGAGTTTGGCGGTGATCCAATTCGATTTTTAAAATACTTCTGGGGCAACAAGTACCCGGGTTCAGCGGATTACTATACGCTGATGACGCTGGCGATGGCTGCGAGTTACGACCCGGGCGACAGCCCGCAGTCACCTATCCAGTTGCCCTTCGACCAACACACCCTGGAGATGGATATGGTCCGATGGGGGCGGTGGCTGTCACATGACCCGTTAAATCTGCTCGAACCCTATGCGGACCAGCTCGCCTCGCTGAACATGCTTTATATTGATGTTGGTAAGCGCGACCAATACAACATTCAATATGGAACCCGCGCCTTTGTGCGGCGCCTTGAAAAACTCGGCATCGGGCACCACTTTGAAGAGTTCGACGGCAGTCATTCTGGTATGGATTGGCGTCTTGATACTTCATTACCAAAACTGGCTAAGGCTTTGTACACCGCGTGTGGTGTGGACGGAGCCGCAGACAAATAACCATGTTGAAAACTGGAAAGTAAATGATTGAAATAACAGAAAGTGCCCAGGCGTATTTTGGAAGATTGATTGCACAACAGGAAATGGACGATGTTGGTCTCTACCTGACTGTTGTTAATCCAGGTACGCCCGTCGCCTCGTGTGACTTGCAGTTCCATGTCGGTGGACAGTCCGGGGGAGAGGAAGTCGAGTTCAGCTATGACCAGTTTAAACTATACATTCCAGCCGGCAGTGAGCGTTGGCTTGAAGAAGCAAAAATTGACTTTGAGAAATCAGATGCCGGCGGTCAGTTAACGATCAAAGCGCCCGGAATCAAGGGTGATAAACCAGATGATTCGGAAAGTCTGGAAACGAGAATCAACTGGGTTTTACAATCGGAAATAAACCCGGGGCTGGCATCTCATGGTGGCATGGTATCGCTGGAGATGATTACACCTGAAAATGAAGTCGTATTACGTTTTGGTGGCGGTTGTCACGGCTGCGGAATGGTCAATGTTACCTTGCAGGATGGTATTGAAAAAACACTGAAAGAATACTTCCCCGAAATCAAGGCAGTTATCGATGCCACCGATCACGCCACTGGCAGCAATCCGTATTACAAATAAGCAGGAATAGAAAGGCCGGGCACAAGTGCGTACCCGGCCAGTTTGTTTTAATCCCTTCGTTACTTGTCTTTAATTTCAACCAGGCCTTGCTGACTGGCATACCAGGCTGAAATATCTTCTATGTCCGCATCGCTCAGATTGGCGGCAAATCCGTTCATGATGGCGTTCTGACGGCTACCGTCGCGAAACTCGTACAAAGTCTTGCTCAGGTAATCCTGGTGTTGACCCGCCAGGTTAGGGTATATCGGCTGCAAGGCCTGCCCTGTTTCTCCGTGGCAGGCGTGGCATACCGCCGACTTGTTTTTTCCCTCTGCGGCATTACCGGCGGCAAATGTGGTGACAGGAGCTAACAAAAACAGCATGACGGTGGTTGTAAATTGGATCTTGTTCATTTTATTCGGCACCCGGAGTATTTGTTTGTGCTGCGAGGTAGACGGCGATATCCTGGATATCCTGGTCGGAGAGCGCTTCAGCCTGCAGGTTCATCGTACTATGCTTACGCTCACCCGATTTAAATGCATTCAGGGCAATGACCAGGTACTCCACGTTCTGTCCACCAATGCGGGGCACATGATACATCGGGTAGGTGTTCTTATAGTTGGCAATCCCATGGCAGCCCGTACACGTATACGCCTTAACCTTACCAGCCTTATAGTCGCCGGCTGCAAAAGCATTAAGGGATGCAAGGCACAACAGAGATGTAATTAGAATTCTTCGAATAAGCATAACAAAGGTTCCGCACTTGGAGTTCAATATTAGCGGGCGATTATAACCCCAGTTCACAAGCAAACCAATTGGCAATTAAAGTCTGCTCACATTTCACCACATAAGTCAGGCCGAAGGACAAAGCTTTTCAATGCGGCAAGGGTGGCTGGCGCCCGTTTACCTATATAACCGGAAAGTGAATTGATCGCGACATCCGGGATGACATAACGTGCAATGAAACTGACGGTGACACTACCTGTGCCCGGTGTCCTGTTTATGCTTGAAAGGATGGTATCCACAGCTCCATTGTTGGGGTTCAATACACATACCCGGGGCACATGGGTGTGGAGTGCTGTTTCAAATTGATTAGCCTGGTAACCATAGTGAGTACAACCGAGGAATGCCACCACACTTTGCGGTGGGTTGTCGAATTGCTCGAGCGCAGCAGGTACAAACTTCCCGATTAACTCGCCTGCAAGCCTTCCGCTTCCATCATTCGAAATGGCATCCGGGAGACCGGGGCATGCCTGTTCAACGACCTGGTTGGCGGGTACACCGTGCTCACACAAGGCTTTGCCGTACACCCCTTCGCCGATTGTGGTTGGTGTCGCAAAGATGATAAATGCAAGATCAGATTCATGTTCTGAAAGGGCAAGCATTTCACGGGTTCCGGAGCGGACAATACCCTCGGTTGGAGTGTGCCTGTGACTGTCAAAATAGCTGTCCTCATATAAAACGCTAAGTGTATTGCAGGCAATGAAAAGCAGGTCAGGTTGGTATTTCTCTTTCACGCTATGCAGGAAGCGATCAAAAGCCTGCAACTTGGTTTGGCGATCCGGCATGGAATTGTAGGAATAATCATCTTCTAGTGCCGCATTCAGGTAGATGATTTCGATATCTTCCTCGACGGGTGACTGAAGCAGCCTGGCCTCGACCTCTGCGCAAACCGACAGTCCTCCGACTCCGGAATCAGTTATTCCGATCCTCAATTCAACCCGGCCCTGATTCGTACTCACCCGTAATGAGTTCGAAAAGTACGGGTGCGTGTGATGTGATCATGTCTGCAAGGGGTTCGGATGGCAGTTCCCAGGTAATAATATTGATGTCCTGTTCAGCAGACCAGGTTCCGAAAGAACCCGGCGTGGCATAACCCACATCCTGCACCATGGGCAAATTGACACGGTCTGCGATCCAGCGGGCCAATGGGGTTGCCTGGGGATCTTCAACACAGGCCAGCGGTGCATGAAGCGAAATAACGGTTTTTGGCTTAAGTACCTGGATGAGGTCTAGCAATGCCCGTGTCTCTGCCTCGGATCCGGGTGATTTGCCCGGGCTGAGGCCGATATCCTGCACCGTTCCCCCATGGTCCTTATGATAAACGGTATCGGGTGACCAGTTGGCGGTTGGCCAATTACGATTCAAATCGACT
>NODE-800-length-10940-cov-15.6473_pt1 | contig 10940 bp, 9 predicted proteins | sample MGYA00139097_ERZ477577 | MGnify/ENA metagenome assembly ERZ477577 | reverse complement strand
TTTGCATCTCTTTATCATATTCTTTTTTGAGACGTTCTTGTAAATTTGTTTGCGCAGCTTCTTTTAGTCGGGTATTCTCCTTTAATAATGCTTCGATTTTTTTATCTTTTTCTTTAATGATCTCAATATATTGATCACAATCTGATTCTACTACAGTCTCATAATAAGTATGATGGTGAACACCGTACAAAGTATTGGGTCTCACTATAGGTCTTATGGGTTTTTTTTCTGGTGCTATAGGCTGTACAGCAATTGGGGGTAATGTAACGCTGGTAGCCACTCCCTCGGCATTTAGACTTACATTGGCCACTCCTAGTAATATGGTCGCTAATACTATTTTTTTCATCGTCTCTTCTTTATGTTTTAAAATCTTTTCATTGAGCTATAGGGGATTTATTTCTTTTGGTAAACCTTTTTTGTTTTCTTGCTGTTCTGTTAACAGTGTTTCTCTTAACTTTTTAAGTTCAGCCGTAAAACCTATTGTATCAAATGATTTCTGTTCGCTTGACAATGTAGTTTCCAATGCACGTAATGATTCTAAAAATGATGGTTGGATTTTTTCTATACTCTTAAATCCACCTCTCGCAAGTAATGGATCGATAGACATGAGCCAGTCATAAAGATGTTGATAGATAGTCTTAGTGTCATTTTCATCGATACATGCAAGTAATCTAGAGAATTTTCCTGATTCACTCAATACATACATTCTTTTACGCTTGTTCAAATAGTCTCGTACTTTGGAAGCAAATACCACATAGACGGTCAAGAGCAAGATCAGTATTATACTGACATAAATTAAACGTTGTTGTCGCTGTGCTTTTTTAGCATCTATGGCTATTTGAGGATCAGGTAAGATCTCAAAAGAGATCTCAGGTATCGTTTCGACTTGTATCTTTTGTGTGATACTATTCCACCATACTGCCTCTTGAGCAGTTAGAGTGACATTCCCCTCTCCCGTAGCCACAAAAGTAAATCTATCAATTCTGGAAACGTCATTCTTTCCCTTAAGTCCACTTTTTAGTTCTGGCTCCTTTGTATATACACGTAAAAAGGTATTTGATGTATAGTGCACAGGTCTTAACAAAATGTCTGGTACATGATGTGCTTTTTGTGTGACACTTAGTTCTACTGCATCGCCAATGATAAGCTGTTTTTTCTCAGGTTTGATTTCAGAGACTAAGGAGTAGCTATCTGTTACAAGGACAAATTGATCTTTTTTCACACCTTTTAGTGTTTTTACATCAAAATGGAGGGCATCACTTTGCAATGTAAACTCTTTTTTAGGCTGCCCGTATCCCATAGAAGCAGTAAAAGAGATAGAGACTGAAGGTATCTTGATCTGTCCTGATTGTAATCCATAGACTTCATACTCATAATGTACCATTTGCCAAGATGTGCCATTCATTTCTTCACTGCCCAAATATGAAGCACTTTGGGGTGCCTGAACAATATACTTTTGAGAAGCTGGAAAAGTGATCTTTGCATCTGTGATACTAAATGCATCGGAAAGTAATTCTACAGAGACTGTGACCTTTTGTGAAGTATATATGGTCTCATTTGATTTAACAAATACCCTCACTTTCCCATCTATTGCAAAAACATTGAGTGTCAATGAGATAAAGAGAAAAAACAGTTTGATACTCAGCTTACTTTGCATCACCACTCTCCTTCATCTCATACTGATATCTAAATTTATTTTTTAAAAAGTCTTTAGGCCCGGTTTGCAGTCTATCAAGCCAGTTAGGATTTCCTGACTCGGTGGCCTTTTCTCCACTGTGCTCATCATCGACTCCTTTACCCTCTTTGTTATCAAAAACAATCTCATCGGCACCCATGGCACCCACACCTTGTTCACCATCATTTTCAGGCTCTTTCAATATCTTTCTTGCTTTAGCCACTACAAGATTTTCTTTGGCTGCCTGAAAATCTGGATCGATCATTAAAGCCCTCTCATAGCTTTTGATAGCATCGTCATACTCACCAAGCATCACAAATGTATTTCCCAGGTTATATGTATCTTCTTTGGTACTGAGGTTTTGATAGACAGCTTTTGCCTTTTTAAATGCTGCATCTTTATAATATGATGCCCCTTTGAATGAAACATTTTCAAAACGATCCGCTGCAAGGGCATAGTTTTTATCTTTATACTGTTTGTAGCCAAGCTGATCTGAAGTTATGAAAAGTCTATCTACTCTTCCCTCATACAAAAAAAGCAGCCATACAAATGCGCCAAAGAGTATCAACCAAAATGGCATAATGGAAAGATATCTTATTATATATTTTCTCATGCACGTCTCCACAATTCAGCGATAAAGCCTTGTCTTGCCCATAATAATATCAACAAGAACATAAACGGTATCAACATATATCCACCATCTTCATATTGGTTAATATCATTTTGCTGGGCACTTTTAAAGTTTTTATCTATTAAAGAGGAGACCCGACTCACATCACTTCCATCTCTAGCATACTTTACATAATGCGCATTTAGTAGTGAAGTGGCACTTGTAAAGTCCTTTTCACTGACAAGTTCTTTAGAGGCTATCTGCCAAAATATCACATTGTTTGTATCATCAAATCCTTCTTTTTGGGCTAATTTGACCGATGAAGGAGAAAGTGAATCAGTAAGTACGATAATTGTTGCCCCTTTGGCATTTAACTCCTTTTGTGCCAACATCAATGCCTCTTGAATGTTATCTCCGACCAAAGGCATAATCTCCGGATCTAATGCCTGTGTAAATGTCTGAAGTATACGATGGTCTTTTGTCAGTGGTAACACCAAATGTGCTGTACCACTGTAAGCAATGAGTGCTGCCTGTGTATCTAATCTCTGTGTTAAAAGATCTGCTATCTTGATACTGGTTCTCTCCAAACGGTTTGGCTGTATGTCATTTGTGAGCATACTCTCTTTGACTGAGACAAGAAGTGCCACCTTGGTATCATCTTGAGTAAAAGGAGACTCTTTTAATTTCCAACTAGGACCTGAAAGTGCAAATGCAAGTAGCATAAGAACAATCCCTAAATGCCATGGTGCTGCTAAATTTGACTGACTTTGTGAAGGCTGCACTAAAAGATGCTTGAGTAACCCAGGCTCTATCACATTTTGCCACTTCTTCTCATCACTTTGCTGTTTTAGGAGCCACCACACTAAAGTCCATATCGGCACTAAAAAAAGTAAGTATTCCGGTCTTATAAAGTGAAAACTACTCATTTAGTCTCCCTTAAGCTCTGCATAAAAAGCATCAGGCCATATCCAAGTAAAAGCAAAAGTGTTGCGATCAGCGGATAGGTAAAAAGATCAAACTTCGGTCTGTGTGAGATCTCTTTCACTTCTTTTGGTTTAAGTTTATCTATCTGTGTATAAATGTCTAAAAGCTCGTTACTGTTCCAGGCATAGTAAAACTTACCTCCTGTGGTTTTGGATATCTCTTTAAGTAACTTTGTATCTATAGGATGTTCGCCCGCATTTTGAGGGTCACCTATAGCGATAGGAAAGATGCTGACAGCATTTTTTGCTGCAAGTTCTGCTGCAATGAGTGGGGGTACTTTTGAACCGGTATCATCTCCATCACTCATAAGTATAAGCATACGGTCTGTTACATTGCTGTCTTGAAACATTTTGACCGCCAAACCAATAGAGTCTCCCATTGCAGTTTGGGGACCGGCCATACCTATATTTAATTCTGTGAGTAAATGCTCTAGTGCAGTCAGATCCTGTGTAAAAGGTGCTTGAACAAATGCGGCACTTCCAAAAAGGATCAATCCGATCTTCTCTCCCTCACGTGCCTTAAAGAAGTTTCCCAATACCATTTTGACGGCTTGCAGCCTATCGATTGAAGTGCCGTTTTCGTCCTTAAAGTCCATGGTTGACATAGATCCGGAAAGATCAATAGCAATGAGGACTTCTCTTTGAGATATCTCCTTACTTAAAGGCTCTCCTATGTATTGTGGTTTTGCCAAAGCAGTGATCACTAAAAGATACACTATGCCTAACAGTATTTTCTGCGAAAATGAAGCTCTAGATATGCCGCTTCCAGTACTTTCACTTTTGTTGATAGCATCGATATCCTCTTTAAAACTAATACGCAGTGCTGAGCGCTTAGAGATATAAACCCACGGAAGTCTATAGATGAAAAGAGGCAGGATTATAAGTACAAAAACCCAAGGGTGGCTAAACTCAAACATGATTATCCATTTTATGTGTTTTTATCCATAACGTCACTAAATGTATGATATTATCATGTAGAGCACTGTTCATGGTATAGACTTCTTCATATAACAATCTTGTGATCTCTTGTCTAAGTTCTGTATTGATTTTTACTTTTGAATGTTTCTCCATAAAATCCCACCAGCTATCTTCAGAAAATTTTGCAATATTTTCACGCCCAAATGCTACAATACCTACTCTTTTTGCAAGTCCCAATAATTCAATAGCATTTTTTTTACTCTTATCTTTGTCATTCTCTTTGTAAAAAGCTAATTCTTGCAGAGCTTCTCTTTTATACTGAGACTTTTTATAATGCTTATAACCCTGAATCACAAAATGAAAGAGAAGTGCTAAAAGTAAAAGTGCCACTATGTACCATCCCGGTGCAGGAGGGAAAAAGCTCACTGCATCAGGTAGGATGATATCATGCAGGTTATCCAGTGATGCATCTTTGATAGTTTGATTCATATCTACAGACATTATCGTTTTCCTATACTTAACTGTTCATACAATTGGTCAAGTACTGGGAACTCGGTCGAAATAGAAAGTATCGGCAGTGCATTTTTACGTGATATCTGCCTAAAATTCTCTTTTCTACCATTGAGTCGCTGGGCATATTCTTGTATAAATTGTTTGTCAGAACTGTCTACATCTACCGTATCAATACCATCTGTAAAAAATAATGAACTTGATTTCACGATCTCCTCTTCCATAGGATCATAGACCAGAACGCCAATCACATCATTATGCATATTAATACGGGTGATATGTTTAGCTGTCTCTTCATCTAATGCACGACCATCACCTATAAGTACTACAAGATCATCATGTTTGGCTAACGTGGTGAGTATTTTGAGTGATTTAGCAAGATTGCCTTTGTGGTTATCTGTATTATTGGCATTTAAAAGATGATTTTGTCTCTCTATCTCTGTCATGATCTGTACCACATTCTTCTTACTTGATGTAGCTTTGAAAAACTTGACCTCGCTATTGTTATAGACTACAGCACCAACCCTGTCACCCATTTCTAGTGCCTTAAAGGCCATAAGTGAAGCAGTATGTGCAGCAGAAACAGATTTCATCTGTACCTTAGTACCGAAAAACATAGAGTTCATTTGAGAGACAACGAGCCATACATTACGATCACGCTCTTCATTATATACACGTATATAGGGTTTTCCTGTTCTTCTTGTGGCTTTCCAGTCCATATTGCGTGTGTCATCACCTTGAACATACTGCTTCATCTCTGCAAAGTCCATACCTCTACCACGCATACCAGACTGATGTCGTCCACTCAGTTTACTCAGTACTGCAGCATTAGGTCTGATATTGAATTTTTTAGGCATATACCCAAACTTGAGCAATTCGCTCAAAGTAACATAGACACCTTTATCATGTACTTTCATCATTTACGCAGGAAGTGCGACCAAACCAAGAATAATGTCAATGATGTCATCGTTAGTAATACGTTCAGACTGAGCTTCATAGCTTGGAGTTATACGATGACGAAACACATCATGAAGTACAGCTCTCACATCTTCTGGAGTCGTATAGTCCCTACCCTGCAACCAAGCATAGACTCTTGAACATTGATCCAAACCTAAAGAGGCTCTAGGACTGACACCGATGTCAATGTATGATGCAAGTTTGTCATCATATTTTTCTGGATAACGTGTGGCAAAAACCAAGTCAACAATGTATTGTTCCACTATTTCAGTACTCTTTACATTTGCAATGTCATCACGAGCAGAAAAGATCATCTCTTGGGAAATTTCATCTTCTACATTCTTTTCTGCTTTGCCACCCTTTTCACCACGTACCAGTCTTATGACATCTATCTCTGACTGGGCATCAGGATAAGTAATGTTCACATGCATCAAAAAACGGTCTTTCTGTGCCTCTGGAAGAGGATATGTTCCTTCTTGCTCTACTGGGTTTTGTGTTGCCATGACAATGAAAAGTTTAGGTAGTTTATGTGTCTTTCCAGCTACAGTTACTTGACGCTCTTCCATCGCTTCAAGCATGGCAGCCTGTACTTTCGCAGGTGCACGGTTTATCTCATCTGCCAATATGATATTTCCAAATATGGGACCTTCTTCAAAACGAAATTTATACTCACCACCCTCTTCATACATGTTTTCAGAACCTGTCACATCAGAAGGTAGTAAGTCCGGTGTAAACTGGATACGTGAGAACTTGGAGTCTATTGATTTTGCCATCGCTCTTACTGCTCTGGTCTTTGCCAATCCCGGGAGACCTTCTACAAGTAGATTTCCGTTAGCAAGTAATCCTATTATAAGGCGTTCAACAATGTTCTCTTGCCCAATGATCGCTGCGTTCATCTTTTTTTGAAGTAGTTGTATAGTTTCATAGGGAGTCATGTAGTATTCCTTAATGTATTATTGTGTTAATTATAACACGACTAACTGTTGTGATTTTGTCATTTATGATGGTTATCGGTTTTCTAAAACCTCTGTTAATACCTTGCCGTTTGCACCTGATGGAGGCTTTACATCCATATAAGCACTTAACGTTCTAGCGACATCTACGGTTTCTATTTTACGATATACTTTTTGGTGTTTTAGGTTCGCGCCGGCGAAAATTACAGGTACAAATGTATCATAGTTCCAAAGTGAACCATGTGTACAAGCCACAGTAAGGCCATCAAAATCATTGATAAACCAATTTGGTTCAAACAAAATAAAAATATCTCCTGAACGTTTGACATTATGGCTATTTAAAATAAGGCGCATATCTTCTGTCTCGGCTACTCTACCTTCCATTAAAGCAGTGCTTGAAATGGCCATACTCACGCCTTTAAACTTCATGATCTCATTTGCAACTACTTCTTCGACCTGTGCTAGGTTAAGGCCTTTTTCTTTGATGATCTCTTTGTTCAAGTAGATATAGGGAGGGTTAAATGCCTGTATCAACTCTTTACCGATACCAAACTCTTTTTTGAGCTTTTCTATACCTGGGTTTTTGTCCCACGTTTCTGGATCAACATAATGAGCCTCTATACCATACTCGTTGACTTGAGGTGGTGCTTCAGGACCACCATGATCGGAAGAGAGAACAATGAGAGTATTTTCCAGACCTACATTTTTGTCTACAAATGCAAAAAGATCTTCTAATGTTTTATCTAGACGAAGTAAATTGTCTTCCGCCTCCAAACTGGAAGGACCAAAAACATGTCCTACATAATCCGTTGCTGAAAAACTCACAGAGAGATAATCAGTCACATTATCTTTCCCTATATTTTCATTTTCAATCAACTTCTTTGTAAAATCAAGTGTAAGTTCATCTCCTGCAGGGCTAAGTGTTAAAAACGTTGTGAAATATTTACCTTCAGCTGTACCGTATGCATGGGGGAAGACTCGTCCAAATGCACCTACTGCAGTCTCCCAAGGTTGGTCATCTTTATCTCCAAACATATACTCTGAAGGCTTATACATGAGTTCCCAACTTTTGTTCTCATAGGCAAGGGCTGGTTTTGTGTCATTAAATGCATTGACCCATGCAGGATATTTATCATAATAAAAACTGCTGGTTACGAACTCACCTTTTGCTTTAGAAAACCAAAAAGCTTTACCTGCATGACCCGCCATAGACACCGCACCTCTATCTTTTACTGATACACCAAAAATTTTTGATTTTTTATCTGTATGGATAGAGAGTTCATCACTAAAAGTTGAAACAAGTATCGCAGCAGGAGAGCGTCCATCACTTCTGGCTGCCCTTTGTGTAGGGTCAATTTCAGTTGCTTTATCCACATCTGCTCCTGCAGTTAAAAGTGGATATCTTGCATCTTCTATATTGTAAGTCATATGTCCGGTAGTTCTGTCAAACCAAACATTACCAATGAGACCATGTCTTGAAGGATATGCCCCTGTCGCTAATGTCGTGTGCCCTACTATGGTTTCAGTATTAGAGTGTGCATGATGTGCATCTTCATATACTATACCATTGTTATAAAGGTATTTAAAACCACCCTCACCCATCTTTGACATATATCGTCGAGGAAGGTCAGCGCGAAGTTGATCAACAGTGATCTGCAGTATGAGTTTGGGAGATTTGTTTGGCTCGGATGCAAAACCTGTACAAGGAATCATACCTGTCAAGGCGATGATAAAGAGGCTTTTTGGAATTATATTTTTCATATACATGGCAGATACCTTACGATAATAGATTGAACTGTTTTAAATACACCATCATGCATTTAAAACAATCTCCCAAAGGAAATATCCTTTAGGAAATATGGTATTCTTAGTTTTGAACTGCCTGATCAAGAAGTCTTTGTAGACCACCCAATGCTTTTTGCTTTTCAAGTGTATGATAGCCTATGTTCCCTGCACTCAAAGAACTTCCAGCCTGGAATGGATAGCCAGGAATTGTTTCAAAGAATTTTTGAACAAATCCTTGTGCTGGAACCATCATCCACATATTATCACCGTACCATCTTGTATACAATGCTGATTCTCTACTTGCACTCTCAAATGGATCACCTCTAAGATTTGTGATCAAAGGCCATGCAGGAACTTTACGATACGCTTCGTTAATGGCCCCTTGTTCAAATGCAAATGCAATTTTCCAATCATCTACACGAATCGCATTTAACATACCACTTGCAGCAAAGTAGTAGATCTCTCTACGTGGACCTTTTTCAGCTTCACCTTTAAAGTAAGGTGTAAAGTTATATCCATCCAAATGAACCCTAAAGTTCTTACCATTGGCTTTATATCCTTCTTTTGAGGCTAATTTTTCTTTTACATCAGGTACCCCGGCAGCAGCAAGAAGTGTTGGCATCCAGTCTTCATGAGACATAATGTCATTATAAATAGTACCTGGTTTGATAGCTCCTGGCCATTTTACCATTTGTGGTACTCTCATACCACCTTCCCAGGTCGTACCTTTCTCTCCATGGAATGGTGTAGCACCACCGTCAGGCCAAGTAAATTTTTCAGCACCATTATCTGTAGAGAAAACCACAATCGTATTCTCTTCAACGCCCAATTTTTTGACATGGTCTAACATATCACCTACCATATCATCTAGCTCTCTCATCCCATCTGCATAGATAGAGATACCTGTGATGCCTTGGTATTTTTTTTGAAGTCTTGTCCATACATGCATACGCGAGAAGTTCATCCATACAAAGAATGGTTTGTTTGCTTTCACTGAACGTTCCATAAAGTCTTTTGCAGCTGCACCAAACTCATAATCCACTGTTTCCATACGCTTTCTTGTCAGTGGACCTGTATCTTCTATCTTACCATCAGCAGAAGACTTTATAACCCCACGTGGTCCAAACTTCTTATGGAATTCCGGATCTTTTGGATAGTAATATGTCTCAGGTTCTTCTTCAGCATTAAGGTGATAAAGATTTCCAAAGAACTCATCAAAACCGTGGGCAGTTGGTAAGTGTTTATCTTGATCACCCAAGTGGTTCTTACCAAACTGACCTGTCATATATCCTTGTTCTTTAAGAAGATCACCGATAGTCGGTGTCCAGTCAGGGATACCATGATCAGATCCTGGCATACCGATAGTTAGAAGACCTGTTCTAAAAGGATGCTGTCCCAGTACAAAAGACGCACGTCCTGCTGTACAAGACTGCTGTGCATACATATCTGTAAATAAAGCACCCTCTTTTGCAATACTGTCGATATTAGGCGTTTTATAACCCATCATACCTTGGTTATAGGCACTAGAGTTATAATACCCTACATCATCCCCCCACATCACTAATATGTTTGGTTTCTTAGCCATAAGTTGTGTTGGTAATGCTATTGCTGCTATACCTAAACTTAACGCTAATAATAGTTTTGAACTACTTTTTTTCATTATTATGTCCTTTGATTTGATTTTTTACTTCTTTAACATAGTAATGAAAAATAATTAAAATGTCTATCATATTTCCGACATATTAACAAAACTTATGTATAAATTTTAATCTTAAGCATAAATATGAGAAAATGAGTCATGAATAATGATCAAAATTCCTATAAGCCATTTATAAATACACACGCTCTTACATGCTATGATATTGATCAGCTTGCTGATGTGGTTAAAGGTGCATCATTGGAAGTGCATCAACTTGATAAAGGAAACTTTTATAGTGACCATCTGAATGTATCTTTGAAGAAAGGTGTTTTGGACAAAGGATACTATAAACGTTCTACTCTTACAAAAGGAACTTTCTCGCAAGAATATATGACATTTGGTTTTATTCATGATACGCCTAAAGAAGGTCGTCTTAATGGAGAATCCATGCATAAGCATGATATATTGCTGAGTAATGAAAACGGACCGTTAGATTATTCTCTTGCTGCCGATTCACATTGGTCATCCTTTCAGTTTAAACGTGAAGACTTTCTCAAAACAGGTATAAGGCTACCCAAAAATGACAGTATTATATATCATCTTGATACGAAGACAATACACTCATTTTCTCATCAACTGAATGCCATTTTTACACACTTGCAAGAGACAGATGAGGCAATCAATTCAGAATTACTTTATAACCATATACTTTCTCTCTATGCATATGCCGCCAATCAAACTACTTCGCTTAGACATCTTAAACGAAGCGAATCATTTTTACTGGCAACAAAGATCTACGAATATATGCATGAACATGCTGCTGAACCTATACAAATGATACACTTGACACAATTGACAAGGAAAAGTGAACGTACAATAGAAAGGATCTTTAAAAAATATTTTGGAGTTA
>NODE-799-length-10949-cov-11.27_pt1 | contig 10949 bp, 11 predicted proteins | sample MGYA00139097_ERZ477577 | MGnify/ENA metagenome assembly ERZ477577 | reverse complement strand
CCAAAGCCACCGTTATCGCTACCGGCGGAAGCGGTCAGGTCTATCGAGTGACCACCAACTGTCGGCAAAATACCGGGGACGGCCTGGCGCTCGTGCTGCAGAGTGGTTTACCGGTAATGGATCCGGAAGCAGTCCAGTTTCATCCCACTGGAATTGTCGGGCCGGGTATTCTGGCCAGTGAGACACTGCGTTCGGTGGGAGGGATTCTGAGGAATAGGGACCTTGAACCGTTTATGATCGAATATGCTCCTAAAATGAAGGAACTTGCCCCACGTGACCTCGTTGCCAGGGCTATTGAATCAGAAATCAGAGGGGGCAGGGGAATAGTCAATCCCGATCATGATATCGCCCATGTCTGGATCGACCTCACTCACCTGCCGGATGAAGTTCATGAGAAGCAGATACCGGAGGTGTCAAGTTTTTTCAAGCGCTACGTCAACCTGGATACCAAAACAGATCTCTGCCCGGTGCGGCCCAGCAACCACTACCATATGGGGGGTATTCCAACCAACGCCTGGGGCGAAGTGGAGGACAAAAACCGTGAGATCATTGGTGGATTATATGGTGCAGGAGAATGTGCTGCAGCAAGTTTTCACGGTTTTAACCGGTTGGGTACCAACTCTATCCTGGAACTTATCACCATGGGAAGTCTCGTCGGCAACAAGGTGGTCGACTACCTTAAAACCATGCCATCGGCGCACCATGATCTCAATCCGCAAAGCTATCAACCCAGATTTTACAACTATTTGAACAGCAGTGGTAAAGAGAGTATCGGCACACTGCGGTCCAGGCTGCGCACGGTCATGACCGAACAGGTAAGCGTGTTCAGGACCGAAGATTCAATTTCAAAAGCGATTGATACGATCGAGGATATTAACGATCGCGCACTCCATACTTCAATTACGAGTAGCCACCTGGCCATGAACCAAGAGCTAGTGCAGCGCTGGGAGCTTGAAAATCTTCTGCTTGTCGCCAAGTCAATCTGTTACGCTGCACGCTATCGAAAGGAATCTCGTGGCGCTCATTTTAGAGATGATTTCAGCGTACGGCTCGATGAGTTTAATCATCACAGTCTTGTTGGTATCGATGACAATGGTGACTGCCACCTGTCCAGACGGGAGATCGATATGAGCCTGTTTGAAGCGGGAGGCGAACACAGTGAAAAGTTCGATTTCATTGAGCGCAGCTATTGACCCAAGCGAATACGATCCACGGTGACATTATGTCTAAGCTTTACGATTTGACCCTTAGAATACAACGCACCAATTCTGAGGACGGCAAACCCCGGTACCAGACTTACCAATTACAGGCCGGACCTATCATGCGCTTTGTCGATCTTCTGCGAATGATTAACGACGATCAGGATCCCTCCCTCACCTGGAATTCCTCCTGCGAACATGGGCAATGCGGTACCTGTTCCATGAGAATCAATGGTAGGCCGATGCTGGCCTGTGAGCTGCTGGTCGAAAATGGTGTGGAGATGTTTAACACCACAACTTTTACCCTTGAACCTCTCCAGGTTGCACCGGTTGTGCGTGATCTGGTAATTGATTCGGATGTGGCCTACGAAAGGGTCAACAGGGTCAAACCATATATAATCGATCCGCTGCCACCAGGAAAAGACGGGGAGGAGCATCAGATAAATCCCGATCAGCTAGAGCACTATGTTGATGCCACCAGGTGTATAAACTGCTTCTGCTGTGCTTCTGCATGTATCAGTAACCATCGAACCTTCCTCGGGCCAAACGCGATGCTGGCCTCGATTGTGCGAGTACTCGACTCCAGGGAGCAGGAGAAAAAGGAGCGTCTGAAGACGATTTACAGTGATCAGGGTGTGTATCGTTGCCACACCTCCAAGGCCTGTTCTCACGTCTGTCCCAAAGAAATCGATGTTGCCCATTTCATTGCTTTGGCAAAAAAGGGATTTGTGCTGGAATAAGGTTTTATCGTCCAACTGACATTAGAGGTGTGTAATGGCAATTGCCCCCGAAAATCTGACTAGAGAGGTGAGTGCTTCATGTGCTCAAACCCGCTTTGCCGATTTGGCTGAAGAGGTTGTCGACAGAACCAGGTATCTGCTCCTCGACTTCCTGGGCTGTGCCATTCGCGGAACCTTGACCGAATCGACCATTCCCGTTCTGCAACTTGCCGAGCGAAAAAAATCTGTCCAGGGGCAGGTTCCAATTATCGGTACCACCGGGTTAAGTGAACCTTCCTTTGCAGCGCTGGCGGTTGGAACGGCCGCCCATTCGCTGGAACTTGACGATGTCGTCAACAGCGGCTCACTCCATCCGGCCGTTGCTGTTATCCCGGCTGCTCTTTCAACCGGCTATGGGAGGGGCTGCAGCGGGGCCGAACTACTGACTGCAATCGTGATCGGTTACGAACTGATGGTAAAACTAGGTATTGCCCTGAAACCCGCGGCCCATTACCGTCAGGGGTTTCACCCCACCGGCACCTGCGGTGTCTTCGGAGCAGCAGCTGCCTCGGCGAAAATCATGAAGCTGGCGGCCCATGAAATGACGCACGCCTTGGGCATTGCCGGGAGCCAGGCAGCAGGATCACTCGAGTTTCTAGCCGATGGGGCCTTCACCAAACGCTTTCATGCCGGCTGGGCAGCGCACAGCGGAGTGCTGGCTGCCGAGCTTGCCAAGGAAGGTTTCACCGGCCCGGCCACGATAATTGAGGGCAAGTTCGGTTTTCTGCATGGCTACTCTCAGGAGTCTGACCCGGAGGCTGTACTAAAAAACTGGAGTACACCCTGGGAAGTCATGAATAGTTCAATCAAGCCGCATGCCTGCTGCCGTTACAAACAGGGACCGATCGACTGCATCATGGAACTGATGGAGTCACAAGGGCTGCGTGCTGAAGAGATCGAGCGGGTCGATATAGCAATACTGGATGCCGGTTTTGACCTTGTGGCCGAACCTGTTGAGCTAAAACTGGATCCTAAATCCGTCGTTGACGCCCAGTTCTCCATGCCGTTCGGTGCTGCACTTGCCATTCTCCGAAAGAATGCCTTCCTCGACCGTTACCAGATGAATGAAATTAATGATCCTGAAATCAGGGACTGCATGAAAAGGATCCGCTGCCTACGCGACCCTGAGCTGAACAAAGATTTTCCTAGAAAATGGCCGGCCAGGGTTGTCGTCCATACGACCGACGGAAGAAATTTCGAACACCGACTCGACCATCCTAAAGGGGATCCGGAAAATCCGCTGAGTTGGGATGAGGTGATCGATAAGTTCACTACCCTGGCGGCCGAGGTGTTGCCTCTCTCTCAGTGCCGGAAGATAATCAATCTGGTGAGAAACGTTGATCAGCTAGAAGATGTTTCAGAACTAGTTGATGAGATGCGTGTTGTCTGAAAAAAATTGCTGCGGGATTATCGCGATTGAAAAGAGTTCTGCAGAACAACCAGCGAAGTGTGCTCATCGACTCCCGGAATTCTACGAACCCTCAATTGCTCGCGTGCATGCGCCGCAATGGGGCCAATGTCTTTCTCTGTCAAGCCGAGATCGTCGAGGCAGATTGGACACCCCAAAGAGATCAGAAAGCGTTTAAGCTCCTGAACGGTTGCTTCCGCTTTTTGTGGTAAAGAATCTCCTGCGACCCCAAACACCTCTTCTCCCCACCCTGAGATCGAGTTTTCCCACTGTTCCAAGTGGTAGTTGAGCCAACCGGTCAGCAGCGCTGCCAAGCCTGCACCGTGGGGAATGTTGTGGATTGCCGACAGGCCATGCTCGATTACGTGGAGAGAGTGGTGAACACGACCAATTCCAGCCGTGGATAGAGGCGACATAGCCATCATCGAACTCCAAAGCATAGAGGCGCGATGATCGTAAGAGTTGGGTGAATCAATGCAGCCCCTGGCAGCTTGGATGATGGTTCTGGTGCAATTTTCCAGATATCTCTTTTGAAATTCTATACCGACTGCCCGGGTGGTGAGATATGGTTCAAGGCTATGGCTCAAGGCATCAACACAGCCGTAACCCGTCTGTTCTGCTGACACACTGCAAGTCAGGGAAGGATCAGCGATACAGACCCGAGGGTAAAGGTGGCGATGGGCAAAACCAAATTTGAGTTTTAGCTCATCGTTGGTCAGGACCATGCCATGATTGATCTCTGATCCGGAGCCGGCTACCGTTGGGATGCTAAGCAACGGCAAGGCTTGGGCGACGGTTTTTTTACCAGTGAAAAATTTCCAGATATCGTGCTCCACCAAAACGCCTGCACTGATCGCTTTGCCGGAATCAATTACCGAGCCGCCGCCCACGGCCAATATCGCCTCACAACCAGACTCCCGGGCCGCCGTGATGCCCTCTCGGACTGTCGACAGGAGAGGATTCGGGCGTATTCCTCCAAATTCGGTATAGCCTATCCCAGAGTTTTCAAGAATCCCTGTTATACGCTCGTAAAGACCAGTCTTCTTAATGGATGCCTGTCCGTAAACAAACAGAACATGGCTGCCCAGGCTAGAAAGTTCGTGGCCCAGTTGGCCGAGTACATCGTCTCCAAAGATTATCTTTACAGGATGATGATAAACGAAATTTTCCACGATCAGCTACAATCCTGCAAATGTCGGGCGAGGAGCCGGAACTGTTCGACAGTTATGTTCTCGGCCCGAATATCTGGCTTCAGGCCTGCCGCCTCAAGACTGGCACGGACAAACTCTCTTTTCCGACTTTTATCGGTTGTACCGCAGAGATCGTTGGGCAGGGAGGCCGTGAGGTTGTTGCTCAGAGTTTTGCGCCTGGAACTGAAAGCGGCTCTGACGGTGTCGCGCAGTGCTTTGAACTGATCATCTGAAATTTTTCCGGAGTCGAAACGAATTTCAATCAGTAGAGAATCGACTTTGGGTCTGGGATGAAACTCCGCCGCTTCAACCTCCATCAGCTGCCTGACCTCAGCGCAACTCTGCAAGAGCACAGAAGGGATCCCGTATTCCTTGGTGTTGGGTGCGGCGGTGAGTCGCTGGGCCATCTCTTTTTGTAAAAGTATCACCACTCTTTCAATCAAGGTTCGATTATCAATCAATTTGAAAATGAACGGATTGGATATGGAGTAGGGTAGATTCGAGATGATTTTCAGCGGTTTGCCAATCTTCTGATGCAGCGACTTGAAGTCGCTCTTCAGGACATCCTCATGCAACAGAGTAACATTATCGGGCAATTTATCTGTTTGTTGCAGATAGGCAACGATTCCCCGATCTATCTCGATGCCGGTAACCTGTGCAACCTGCTCGGCCAAACACAGGGTCAGGGCCCCGAGACCGACCCCTACCTCCATGATATGGTCTTCTTTGGTGAACTCAGCCTTGGCAACGATTCGAACAGCGGTCGATCGGTGTTTGAGGAAATTCTGGCCTCGCTTTTTAGATGGGGCCAGGCCGTAACCGGCCAGTATATCTCTGGTGTTGGCGGTCATGGGATGGATTCAGGCTAGTATCTGCTTCTGCCTTCGTTTTCTTCGAAAGGAAACGATAAGAAAATGGCACAGGTAATAACTGGCGACAGCAGACGGCAGGGCCAGGGCAACTCCGCCAGCCATCATCACGATTATCGACTCATATCCCAACGACAGCAGCGGTTTTATCCTGGCCCCAAAAGAGACATCAGAAAGAACCACATCGAGAACAGCTTTGACCTTGTCCCAGTTCAAAGTGAAAGGTGTGACTAAATTACCGATCAGCAGAGCCAGATAATACTGGGGTATGTAGGTCAAAGGATTGCTTACCAGTAAGCTGGTCATGAGTCCGGCTATAAAAGAGGTACGGGAAACGACGGTGAGTGCCAGGATAAGTATGGTGTGGAGGGGAATGGTCGGGGTCAGTCCAATAAAGACACCGATAGCTGCGCCCATGGCTATGGATTTGGGGGTGCCCCGCAGCCTGAGAAGTTTGAGGAAGTAGTATTTTCCAGTCCGTGAGATATTCATGTCAGCTCATCTGCCAAGAGGAGACCGTGAATAAACATCGTCGCCAAAGGAGCCCCTGTCACCCCCGAGAAATTGCTGCAGCCCCGCGAAGGCAATCATTGCCCCGTTGTCAGTGCAGTTCTCAACGGCGGGAAGATAAAGACTCAAACCATCGGCAGCACATCGCCTGCCCATCTGCTGCCTCAGTGAGCTGTTTGCCGATACACCACCCCCGAGCGCAACAGAATTGATCCCGTGTAGTTGGGTGGCCTTGACGGTTTTTTCGACAAGAACATCAATCACGGCCTGTTGAAACGAGGCGCAGGTATCGTCGATCTGATTTTCGGCCAAACCACCCTGCTGCTTGAGTCGATGACAGTGATTCATTGTTGAGGTCTTTAAGCCACTGAAGCTGAAATCCAGAGAACCCTCCTCAAGCCAGGCTCGAGGCAGCGATAGAGCGGTACCATCTCCCTGATCAGCGTGATTTGAAACAACAGGCCCTCCTGGATATCCGAGTTGCAGATATCTGGCAATTTTATCAAATGATTCTCCAGCGGCGTCATCTCTGGTGGCTCCCAGAAGCTCGAACTGACAGTAACCTTCGACCTTGAAAAGCGACGTTGTACCCCCTGAGACAATCAGAGCGATATAGGGAAAAGAGGGGGCTTGATCTTCGAGAAAGACCGAGAGCAGGTGACCGGCCATATGGTCTACCCCGACAAAAGGGATACCAAGGGTATAGGACAGGGACTTGGCGTAAGAGAAACCGACCAGTAACGAACCGAGCAGACCGGGTCCGCGGGTTACCGAAATCAGATCAAGGTCAGCAAGAGTAAGGTTGGCCAGATCGAGGGATTCTTTAACGATCAGGGTGATTGACTCCATATGTCTCCGAGAGGCCAACTCAGGAACGATGCCGCCGAATCGCTGGTGGATCAGGTCCTGGCTGGAAACCACGTTGGCCAGGATCGATGCCTCACTGTCAAGCAAGGCAGCCGCTGTGTCGTCGCACGATGTTTCAATGCCAAGAACGATCATCTTTTATAACGAACCAGAAAACGCCCCCAACGCAGGAGGGCTTTTGGCCACCCCTGGCCGTCAATAGGCTGCTGCCTGCTGGTCACCGCGAGGGTAGGAGCCGAGCCACTCATAGTAGGAGCACAACATTTTTATTTTTTCACATCCCTCTCTGATCCGATCCTCATCAATATGGCCCATCATATCGAGGAAAAACAGATACTGCCAGTGCTTGCCCTTGATCGGCCGGGACTCGATCTTGGCAAGATTAATTTCTGCCTGGGAGAGCACCGTCAGTATTTCGTTGAGAGCACCCGGTCGATCCATGGTACCTATCAGCAGAGAAGTCCGGTCAGCGCCGCTGTATTCTGGGGATTTCCTGCCAATTACCAGAAAACGAGTGGTGTTGCCCCGATAATCCTCGATCCCCTTGACCGCCACCTGAAGTTGATGGGTCTTAATTGCCAGCGAGGAGGCTATGGCCCCGATATTGGGGTTGTTGGCCGCCATTTCAGCCGCCGCGCCGGTTGAGAAGACCGGAAGTGTCGGCACCGAGGGCATATTTTTCCTTAACCATTCTCGACATTGGGCGAGAGCTTGAGAGTGAGAAGCAACTGTCTGAATGTCCTCAATGTTTCCTGATTTACTTACCAGATTATGACTTATCTCCAAGCGTATCTCACCGCAGATCTGAACCTTGAATTTCATGAAAGAGTCAAGCGTGGAGAACACGGCACCTTCTATGGAGTTTTCCACCGGAACAATCCCGTAAGCAGTGCGCCCCTTCTCAACTTCGGCAAACACCTCATCGATCGACTCGAGTGCCTTGTAACTAGCCGAGTGACCAAAATATCTGACCCCGGCCTGATGGGTAAAGGTGGCTTCCGGGCCCAGATAGGCGACCACAATGTTTTTCTGGGAAAGTCGGCAGGTAGTTATTATCTCATGAAAAATCGAGCGCAGAGCTTTCTCTGGAAAAAGTTCGTGATTATCCACCAGAAGACGCTCATAAATCTGTCTCTCTCTGAGCGGGTCCCACTTGGCCCGCTTGGTCACGTCTTTTAGTTTACCGATATCCTTGGCACACTGGATTCTCTGCTTCAAAAATTCCAGAATATTATCGTCAATGGAATCGATTTTATTGCGGATCGCTTTTATCTGTTCGGAATTTTCGGTCATCATCGAGCCGTTGCGTTTTTGATCGCCTTGTACGATTCTAGCTTTTAGGTTTTTAAGAAAAGGCTGTAATAACTATGAGAAAGAAAAATCTATGTCAAGCATTAAAAGATTGGTATAGAAAGAACTTCTGTAACTAATTTATGATTAGCAGGGTAATGCGGTAAGGTCAATCAGGCAAGCACGGCGGAAAAGAAAATGAGCACAGAAATCAGAAAGACATACGCAGAGATCAATGCCAGAATCAAGGCCGGTGAAGCAGTGGTGATCACGGCCGAAGAGATGGTAGAGGTGGTAAGGAAAGAAGGCCCCGAGGGGGCTGCAAGTAAAATTGACGTGGTCACAACCGGAACTTTCGCACCAATGTGCTCCTCGGGAATCTTCATTAATTTCGGTCAGATGGTGCCGACCATCAAGGCTTCGAAGGTGTGGGTCAACAAGGTTCCCGCCTATGCGGGAATCGCCGCGGTAGATGCTTATCTTGGCGCCACAGAACCCGCCGAAGATGATCCTCTCAACAAGATTTACCCCGGTGAGTTTCGCTATGGCGGAGGGCATGTGATTGAAGACCTGCTGAAAGGAAAAAAAGTATTTCTTGAGGCAAAAGGCTACGGCACAGACTGTTATGCCGGCAGGAAAATGAAAAAAGAGGTCACTCTGCAGGATCTTCCGTTTGCCCTGCTGTGCAATCCAAGAAACGGCTACCAGAATTATAATTGTGCTATAAACTTCTCAGATAAAGTCGTGCACACCTATATGGGTATGCTCAAGCCCAAATGTAAAAATGCTAATTACTGCAGTGCCGGTGAGTTGAGTCCACTTTTTAACGACCCTCTCTACAGAACCATAGGGATCGGGACCAGGATATTTCTTGGAGGCAGTGTCGGTTATGTGACCTGGAACGGTACGCAGCACAATCCTGACAGCCCGCGCACAGATAAAGGTGTACCCCTGAGACCTTCAGGAACGATGATGGTACAGGGCGATCTTAAACAGATGGATGCAGCCTGGATAAAAGGTCTTTCTCTACTTGGCTATGGTTGTTCCTTAGCTGTTGGTCTGGGAGTGCCGATTCCGATTCTTGACAGTGAAATGGCTGCCTTTACCGGCATCAGTGATGATGACCTTTTCACCCAGGTGGTTGACTACGGCTATGATTATACCAATGGAATTGCCCGCACCTATGGTGAGGTGAGCTATGCCCAGCTCAAAAGCGGGAATATTGTAGTCAACGGCGAAGAAGTTCCTACAGCCCCTCTTTCCAGTGTTGCCAAAGCCAGAGAAATTGCTGAAACTCTTAAGGACTGGATAGAACAAGGCTCATTCACTCTGCATGAACCGGCGATGACTCTTCCTGGCCCCTCAAGGTAGTTGTGGATGGACGGGCACCTAAAAGATAAATTCGACCTCCTGATCGACTATCTGAGTAACTATGATCGCATCGGGGTGGCCTGCTCCGGCGGGGTTGACTCAACTTTTCTCGCTTATGCCTGCTGCCGTGCAATTGGGCCTGAGAGGGTTTTCATTCTCTTCGGCGACTCAAAGCTTCAACCCTCGACACTCAGAACATCAATAGAAGACAGGCTTTCTAAAGATCTGGGGGAAGGGGTTCGAATTGAAAAAATTCCGGTTGATCCTTTCAGCCAGGCGGCTTTTGTTAAAAACGGTGGCGACCGCTGTTACGTATGTAAAAAATACATCTTCATTAAGTTTTTTGAAAGGTTAGAAAAGCTGAGAGTACCGGTACTTTTTGACGGAACCAATTGCGACGATCTGCATGAAGACCGGCCCGGACTAAAAGCACTTGAGGAATTGGGGGTGATTTCTCCATTAGTCGAGACCTCCTTTCACAAAAAGGATATCAGGATGGCCGCTTCCGCTCTTGGGCTTGTTTGTGCTGATCTGCCCTCCAATTCCTGCCTGGCAACCAGAATAGAGAAGCAGACGCCCATAGACAATAATCTGTTGCGCTCTATCGATGCAATGGAACGCTTTCTGCATGAGCGAGGCTATCATGGTTGCCGGGTTCGCCCTCGATCCGGGATGGTTTTTATTGAACTACTCTCAGAAGATATCGAGAAAATCTCTGAGGAGGGTGAGAGAAGATCAATTGTCTCCTATTATCAACAGAATGGCTACGGTGTCGTAATGTTGGATCTGCAGGGAAGGAAACGCTGAAGTGCTCGATTTTGATGCCTCACATCAAAATTAGTCCAATTATTTCTTGATTAAGCAATTGTATTCAATTATGCTGATTTTGTTTATGCTTGGAAGGCCCACTCCCCAAGGGTTATAGAGGTGTGAACAGTTCCCGTATTTATGTAAGAAGTATGACTTTTTTCTTTTGACATTTTAATCTTGTTTGATTAAAGGAGCATACTCAGGAGAACGGAAACAGCGCTGTGCGCCTGTTTTCATGCTAAGAATGAAACAGCAGGGAGGAATTCAATGAACAAGAAGGAACTGATTGAAAGTATCGCAGGAGCAGCCGACATCAGTAAAGCTGCAGCAGAAAAAGCACTGAACGCTACGCTTACTTCTGTTGCAGACGCTCTGAAAAAAGGTGACAAAGTGACCTTGGTTGGTTTTGGAACATTCTCTGTCGCCAAGCGCGGAGCCCGCACCGGTCGCAATCCGCAAACCGGAAAATCTATCAAGATTCCGGCTAAAAAAGTCGCCAAATTCAAAGCAGGCAGCAAACTGTCAGACGCTATAAACTAACGCTATAGCTGATTTCCTGGCACGTTAAAAAGTTCCGTATAGTTCTGAAGCCTTATGAGCTAAAGTCGGGACGTGGCTCAGTCTGGTAGAGCACAGCGTTCGGGACGCTGGGGTCG
>NODE-798-length-10967-cov-4.49194_pt1 | contig 10967 bp, 9 predicted proteins | sample MGYA00139097_ERZ477577 | MGnify/ENA metagenome assembly ERZ477577 | reverse complement strand
GCTTGTCCAGTTGAGCCTGCTGCTGCTCAATCATACGTTTCAGCTCCTGCAGCATGTTGTCATTTGCGCCCATTCCACTGCCACCACTTGCCTGTACCTGGCCAGCCAAAAGAACAACAAATGCTGCGCCTGCAGCTATCCGTGCATACTGTTTCACCCTCATAGCAGCCCTCCCCTTATTGGTTAGAAATTTCAATCTTGGTAAAGTAGACCAATTACGGCTGAATTCGTCAAGCAAATTGAGGCTGAAGATCCTTTTTGTGGTCCCTGCCACTTTAACAAGATATTACAAGCTGATACCATCTTCACCCCTGCTCTGGTGATCATTTGCTCAACGTATGGCAAGTATCAATAGCTATAGCTGCCAATATACTATCGATTTACTAGTATTGAGATATGTTAGATCGCAATTACACTTAATTTACATCACCATTAATTGTAATACAATTAAATTGGTGAACAGGCCTGATGAATAGATGAGAAATGACTCAGAACGATGCCCGATAAAATTGAAAATGTGTATCTAACATAAAATAGTTAACGAAAAGGAGAATATCATGAGAGGAGAAATCATTTCAAGAGAATACCAGAGAATCGAGTGGGTCCGAGGCGAAGATGGAAAAGAATATGCCTGCTACGGCGATGATGGGCAGCAGAATAAAAACCAAACCGAAGATCGGAAAAACAATTGCATTGATTTGAGTCAGGTACTCGGGGATAGCTGGTAGTAAGAACGCTCTGCACCCCATATAAAAAAAGCCCAGGCTGGACTCATTCAGCATGGGCTTTTTTTGTACCTTTCTGACTGTTCTCGCCATTATTACTCAGCTTCCTTTAAATTTGCCTCTTCATCGTGTAATTGCCTGAGCAGATCTTCAAAGTTGTTTTCTCTGCAGCCTAATGGAGAAAACGCTCCTGTAGTTTCTGTACGTCACTGTCACCAAGATATTCATCATAGGGCAGCATTTTATCAATAACACCGCCTGGCAGAATTTCTATAATCCTGCTGGCCACGGTTGCCATCAGGGCATGGTCATGAGAGGAGAACAAAATTATTTCCGGAAACTTCTTCATGCCGTTGTTAAGTGCGGTGATCGACTCGAGGTCAAGATGGTTGGTCGGTTCATCGAGAATGAGGCAGTTAGCATCACTGAGCATCATCCTGGAGAGCATGCATCTCACTCGCTCACCCCCAGAGAGTACACTGGTTTTTTTCAATGCCTCATCACCGGAAAAGAGCATCTTCCCAAGAAAACCCCGGGCAAAACTCTCTCCTTCGGTAGGCGGGGTATAGACTCCGAGCCAATCCACTAAGGATTTATCGGTCTTAAAAAAATCGCCGTTCTCTTTTGGAAAATAGGAAGTACTCATGGTCAACCCCCAGCGAAAGGTTCCGCTGTCTGGCTCCATATCACCGACCAGTATTTGAAAGAGGGTAGTGATCGCAAGGCTGTTAGTACCGGCAAAACCGATTTTCTCTCCTTTATTGACGACCATTGAGAAATTGTCCAGCACCCGAGTGCCATCAATATCTTTGCTGAGGTTACTCACCTCAAGGATAACATCACCGCAGGGACGACCTGGTTTAAAAAAAATAAACGGATACTTTCGCGAGGAAGCAGGCAGATCTTCTAGCTCAAGTTTGTCGAGAAGCTTCTTCCTTGATGTGGCCTGTCGGGCCTTGGAAGCGTTGGAAGAAAACCTGGCGATAAATTCTTTCAAATCTTTTGCCTTGGCCTCTGCCTTGCGGCTGGCATCCTGGCGCTGTGTTTTTAACATTTCGCTGGCCTGATACCAGAAATCATAGTTGCCGACATAGATCCGTATCTGGCCATAATCGATATCCGCCATGTGAGTACATACCTGGTTGAGAAAATGCCTGTCATGGGAGACGATGATAACGGTGTTCTGGAACCGCTCCAGAAATCCCTCCAACCAGATAATCGATTTCCGATCAAGGTTGTTGGTCGGTTCATCGAGCAACAGAATATCCGGGTTGCCGAAAAGGGCTTGAGCAAGCAGTACCCGCACTTTCTCACCGCCCCCGAGTTCCTTCATCTTTTTGTCGCGCAACGCTTCACCAATCCCAAGGCCATTGAGCAGAACAGCAGCTTCTGACTCAACTTCGTAACCATTCATTTCGGCAAATTCCGCCTCCAGTTCACCACTGAGAATACCATCTTCTTCTGTAAATTCACTTTTTGCATACAGCGCTTCCCGCTCTACTATTATTTCGTGAAGTCGGGTGTGAGCCATCAGAACAGTCTGGGCGACCGTTTTCTCGTCAAAAGCGAATTGATCCTGGTTGAGCATGGCAATACGCTGCCTGGCGCCGACAAAGACCTCGCCGCTGTCGGCTTCGAGCTGGCCGGCCAGGATCTTTAGAAACGTGGATTTACCAGCACCATTGGCACCGATCAGTCCATAACAGTGGCCGGGGGTGAATTTTATATTGACGTCTTTAAAAATAATTCGTTTGCCGTAAGAAAGGGCAATGTTTGAAGCGTGTATCATATGTCTCTCAGGATAATAGCCGCCCCTGAAACAATTCGGGACAGCAAAGGGAACAGGATAAAAACCGGAGCAGCCAACACAAAACACCTCGTGGAGTCATGTTGCTTCTCCTTTTTGGTCAGGTGTGTCATGGCTGGACTGCGGATTATAAAAAAAGCCGGAAAGTACCACAGTGCGGCAGGAAGATGCAAGCATATTCTGCAGATCTATCTTATTAAAACTGGGTGAAAAAGTGAGTTACCGAAAGATTACGGCAGATGACAGGTTCGTGCAGGTGCCAATGGATGAGTGGCTGATCTAATATCCCTCAATCGTGTTGTGGAATCTTTATTTCTTTGCCCTGTTTTTCTGCAGAGCAATAAGCTGTATAAACGGTCAGAATCGTATCTGCGGCAAGCAGGCTGTTTGACTGGGGGATAGATCCTGTGACAGCGCATTGATAAAAATCCTGTGTCTCGCTCTGGTAGCCGGTATACCAGTCTTCATCCGGAGAGATATTGGACCATCCCTCCTTGGTTTCAATCTTCTCAACCACATAAATATCTTTAAACTGAGAACCGCGGGGATTAAAGGACTTCATCGAATCGTTTGGATTAATGTTGACGATGGTCCGGTGGTTGTTTGCCGTTATTTCAATCCAGTTGTGCACGCCGCCGAGCACCAGCTCCGAAGCAAAGATATCTGCAAACATTCCATCCTCAAAAACAATGTGCATCGAACCAAAATCCTCTATATCGGTATAACCCGTTTTTATGAACCCGTGATCACGATATTGGTCTGATCTGGTAACTGAATGGACTCGTGCTGACACCGTCTTCGGACGAATCGGTTTCCCCTGGCATACCATACCTTCAATCTGCTTGAGGTAGAGCACGGCACCCAGCGGATGCACCGCCTTGCCCATAATTGATCCACCACCGGAGTGTGACCATATTCCGTAGAATGGGGAATGGGACCCGGAGTGGGATTCCTCGCCATGCATCCAGATAATCTGTGCTCCACTCTTCTCGATAATCTCTTTTTCCTTCTGGATCCCGGGAGCATAGACCCAGTTTTCTGCGTAACATATCCGGCCACGGCTCTTGTCTTCTGCCGTCAGAAGATTCTGCACACTCTGTCTGGCCTTCTCCAGACCTGTCTGCCTGTCAAAAGTATCTCCTGAAAATTTTTTGTCACCCAGACCAAAATATCCGGTAAACGGTTTTTCAATAATTACATACTTGCCCTGTTCAAGGGTTTTTATGCCAATCTCTTCGTGGGTTGATGGAGGAGTGCAGACGTGGATTATGTCGCTTTCAGCAATTAAAGAAGCCAGATCTGAAAACGCTTTAAGGTTGTTTTCCGTGGCAAATTTATCACAATTCTGATGGGTTGGTGAATAGACACCAACAATCTCGACATGAACGCCATATACCTTTCGCATCGCCTCTAAATGAAAACGGGCCGCAAAACCTGAGCCTACGATCCCTGCACGTACAGTATCAGTTGAATTACTCATGCCTATTCCCCTTGATCAGAATTTTTTTTGTGTTTTTCCGCACCTGTACCACAACTGCCTGGAACCATTTCGTTTTACTTGCCAGAGTCAAGATGATAAATGAAATCAGGACGATACATATCGGCCGTGAAATAAACTGGAGGATATCCCCCTCAGATATAACCAATGCCCGCCTGAAATTGGTGTCCAGCATATTTCCAAGGATTAAACCGAGAATCATCGGTGCAACGGGATATTCCATCTCGAGCATGATGAAACCCAGTATGCCAAAAAACACCATCACCCGCACATCAAAAATTCTACTTTGAATTGCAAACGATCCAACCACACAAAGTGTAAAAATGAGGGGCATTAATTTTGTCCTTGGCACCTGTAAAACCTTTACCACATATTTCACCATCGACAGCCCCAGGACAAACATTGCACAGGTAGCCAGGAACACCATGGCCACCACTTTGTAAACAAATTCAGGTGACTCTATCATAATCAAGGGCCCGGGACGCACGCCATGAATAAACATGGCAGCGAGAAGCACCGCAGCGGGCGCTGAGCCTGGGATTCCCAGGGACAACACCGGTATAACGGCTCCAGCGACGGCAGCATTATTACCGGTCTCAGCGGCAATCAACCCCTCAACACTTCCCTTTCCAAATGTTTCCGGTTCCTTACTGCCCCGTTTGGCAAAGTCATAACTCACCCAGGCCGCAATATCTTCACCCACTCCCGGAATTGCTCCAATCAGCGTGCCGATCAGCCCCGAACGTATAATCGTTTTCCGATAGCTGAAAATCTGCCTGAAGCTGGGAATGATACGCTCTATTTTGGTTTTGACCACATTGACATGCCGATATTTCATCATCGATAAAATCTCAGCAAAACCAAAGGCACCGACCATTGCAGGAATAAGATTAATGCCTCCCGAGAGGTTCGTGTTGCCAAATGAGAATCGCACAAAGCCATGTATCCCTTCCATGCCGATCAAGGCGATAAAGAGGCCGAGAAAACCGGAAATCCATCCTTTTACCGGGTCCTTCGGCGCTGTCAGGTTACCGGAAATAACAACCCCAAAGACCGCAAGCCAGAAGAACTCGAACGATTGAAAATTCAGGGCGAAATTACCAAGCAGCGGAGTAAAAAAGGCCAAGAGCACCATGCCGATGATTGAGCCCAGAAAACTTCCGGTTGTGCTTATTCCGATCGCCCTGCCAGCCTCTCCCTTCATTGCCAGGGGGTGGCCATCCATGGCTGTTGCCGCATTAGCCGGCGTGCCAGGGATATTTAAAAGTATGGCACTCCGTCCCCCGCCATATATGGCGCCGATATACATGCAGACGAGAATAAGAATCGCATTATCGGGCGGCATACTGAAGGTCAGGGTAGTCATCAGGGCAACGCCCATCGTCGCAGTAAGCCCCGGAAGCATGCCGACAATAATTCCGAGCTGAGTACTCCAGAGTATGTCGAAAATCGTCCTTATCGTCAGAAAGCCGAGCAGGCCATCAATAAAATGGTTCAACCCTTCAAGCATGCCAGCCTCATGGGAGGTCTACGAGAAATAGTTTTTGAAACACCAGAGTGATCAGGACAGATGCGACCACAGCCTGAATTAAGGCCAGGAGAATCATCCTCTTTTGATCTAAGAGTGCTTTGCCGTCCCTGAACTCAAAGAGACAGATAAACGTAAAAATATAGATAGCAGTGCTGATTGAGTAATTAAACCTGCCGAGGAGTCCAATGGCATAAACCAGGGAGATAAACAGCGTGAGCAATACCCGCGTTGCAGCCCCCTGATACTGAACCTGATCATCCTGGCTGGTTTCTTTGTGAAAAATTCTATAGCCGCCTTGTCTGACCGAGCGAATGAACAGAATAAGGGCCAGAATCAGAAGAACGGTACCAATCATCCCGGGAACAACTCCGGGAGCTGAGAAAGGATCAATACCACGCCGCTCAAGTCGTGGCATTGTATAAGACATCACGATGACGGAGATACTGAAGACAATCAGGACAATGGAGGTGATAAAATCTTTTTTGATCATCTTTTGATCGTGCATAGGTACTCTGGTATTGAGATGATTACCATAAGTGCCCAGGCGCCATAGAGAGCCGGACACTTATGGTACCGGACCATTTTATGGGCGGGGAATGCCTATCGTTGATGGATCGACAGCAGCATCTCCACTGTCAAATTTGAGCCAGGCATCAAGCTGCACCATCGGAAACGCTTTCTTCATCGCGGCGTCACCGGTAGCCGGATCAAAAATCATGGCGTTCTGGGCAGCAAACGTTTTCAACCCTTGATCATTCTTCAAAGCGCCGTCCCAGATCGCGGTCAGGGTATCCACAGCTTCCTGCGGAATTCCTTTCGGGACAAAGATACCGAAATAGATCGGGGCAGTGACGAAATCGGGAATCCAATTTTTTACAGACGGGATCTCTTTATCATAGCCTTCTATAGTAAGAGGGGCATCGGCAAGAACAGCGAGAGCTCTTAGTTTGCCCGCTTTAAGCATATCGACCTCTTCTTTTGCCAGTTGCGGAACAACGTCACACTCGCCGGCAACGGTTGCTATAACGGCAGAATTACCGCCATCATATGATACATGCTTATAGTCGATATCAGTATAGGATTTGATCATTTCTATAGCGGTGTGCCCTGCAGAATTAACACCGGCTGTGGCGACCTTGATCTTCCCCGGGTTTGCCTTGAACCCCTCGATAAGTTCCCCAAAGTCCTTATACGGGGAGTCGACGTTGACTGCAACCACATTTGGGATAGCAAAATTCAGGAAAAGATACCAGTCATCGAGTGTGGTATCCAGCAAGCCCTGTACTTTATAGACGCCAAGATCTTTCACGGCACCTGCAGTCCAGTAGAGTCCTTTCTTGGGCTTGTCCAGAACATTTTTAGTGCCAACTGACCCGGAAGCACCGGGCTGGTTTACAACAACAATTTTCTGCCCGAGATGTTTCTCAAGCACCATTGCCGTCTGCCTGGAGACACCATCAGTTGCACCGCCGGCACCCCAGGGAACCACAAGATTAACCGGTTTATCCGGTTTCCAGGTGTTTTCAGCGGAGACATCAGTTACCCACAGTGCACTAATCATCAACCCGGAAGTAACACCCAACGTAATCAAAATTCTAGTCAGACTTCTCATAGCAATCTCCTCAGATGAGTTTAATATGATCCTGTTCTGCTGAAAGTGATTCCAGCTTCCTCTGCCATTGTAACGAGCCGCTTACCGTAATCTATAAATGTGTTCCAGCGCTCCTCAAAAGGAGCCTCTACCGAAGGATCATGGAAGACAACTGCAACATGTGGTTCAATGGATATGGGTATTGCCATATCATGCGCCTTTATAAGGTTGAGAATTTCCTTGACGCGTCCTTGCCCTTCTCCTGGAAATGTGTAATTGATTGAGCCATTTACTCGGCGTGCATCCTTTATGTGAAGATAGGCGACATGCTCTCGGACTTCCTGGAAGAATTTCAGGGAATCCTGATAGTTATACGGTCCACCACCATCGACGTATCTCATTGAGACAGGGTTACCAGTATCGAAAACCAGCTTAAGAGCTGGTGAATTAACCTGCTCAAGCAACCTCAGAGAATGGTGACAACTCTGCCCTCCCCATGTCTCACAATTTTCATGGAGACAGACGATGCCGTTATCTTCTGCCAGTCGAACGATTTCTCGAATATTGCCAATAATGAGTGATTCAAGATCACTTCCCAATTCAGCGGGAGTGTCAACTTTGTAGCTCATAATCCGGATAAACCTGACACCTGCTCTCTTCATATGGGGGATAGAATTTCTCATTTCGGCCATATCTAACTCAAAAGAATCGTGAGCGTTCCGGCCCCAGTTGGCGATTGTGCTGTTAAAGCTCGCTATTTTTATATTGTTCTCAGCAAGCTGCTGATGGACGTGGTCAAACTCTTTTTCACTCAGGCTGCTGATGTTCCTGCCATTGACGGTTCTCAAATCTATGTGTCCCCAGCCCAGCTTTTTAAGAGCCTTGATCTGAACGATCAGATCATCAGATACCTCATCGGCAAAGCCAGAAATTATCGTAGATGTTGTCATGAGCTGCTTTATATTGCTATGGGTTGAGAGGTATTGACCAGTTACCTGCTTATTAAGGTATTCAGAACGAACTTTTCCATATCCTAGCCGAAACTTGCCTCGCAATCAACAGTTTCAATGGTAATGAAAACATATCGATAGAACGGTTATTTCAAGGGCAACGCCAGCCATAATCATTAAGAATCTACTCTGAGCCTTGCATCAAGGGCAATCACCCCTGATCCGTCAGCCAGGATTCTCAACGGGTTAATGTCAAACTCTTTGATCTCTCTATGCCTCGACAGTATATGAGATATTCTTTCCACGACATCAATATAGCCTGCAATGTCTCCCGCTGCTGCCCCCCGTATCCCCCGTAACATGGGGGAGGTTTTCAGCTTTGCAATTTTACCTCCAATCTCGTCCCTGTTTGAGGGGCAGAGTATTGACTGCACATCCTTAAATAGCTCAATGTAGGTCCCGCCAAAACCAAAGAAAGCAACAGGACCAAAGCATGCATCACATTTGCCACCGATGAACATATCGTACCCCTCTGCTGCCATCTTCATCACCCGCACCCCGTCAAACTGTGCATCAGCATTGTAAGCAGAAAGATTGGACTGTATGGTGGTGAATCCCAGGGCTACGCCATCGTCATCTTTTACATTTACGAGTACACCGCCAGCCTCAGATTTATGCAGGGCATCAGGTGAAACGACTTTCAAAACCACAGGGTAACCAAGCTGCTTTGCTGCAGCAACCGCTTCCGCCGGGGTCCTGGTGACGACAGACTCTGCCACAGGAATCCCGGCATGTTTTAATAGTTTCATGCCCTCTTCCCCCACCTCGCCATCGGCCGTTGCAAGCCAGTCTTGTATGCCCGCCCAATTTATTCCCTCAGGTGCCGAGAATTCCAGCGCAGGCGCAGATTTTTTTGCGTGATAAAGCTGTTGCTTTTTAAGAGCGTGTATTGCCTCCTCAGGGCTGTTAAAAATAGGGATGCTGAGGTTCTTTTTTATCCGTAAGATAGTGTTTCCTGGACCGATTAAACAGATGCCAAGTGGTTTGCCGGATGATAAAATTGATCCTATTGCTTCCTTGGAAAGATCAGTGTGGAACATTTTATGAAAAATATCCTCACCTCGCGGCATCTGCGGCCATTGATTAACGAAAACCGCTCCATCTACATTTTCATTATGCATAACAGAATGAAATGTGCGCGCATACATTGCCGGATCATAAATATCACCCATGTCAAGCGGGTTTGATAAATTGATAATTCCGGCATTGGCAAAATTATCGAGTTTCCTGTAGAAATCTTTACCTGGATCAGCAAATTGAAAGCCAACTTTTTCAGAGAGATCGGCCATCATTACCGCTATCCCTCCTGCCGGGCTCATGAGCATCACCTTGTCTCCCCTCATCGGTGGGAGTTTAAACGCTTTTGCCACTGAAATAAACTCCAGGAGATTATCGATGCGGATAACCCCCGCTCTCTCAAAAGCAGTGTCAATGATATCGTCATTATTGCTCAATGCGGCTGTATGACTCATGGCCGACTGATTACCAGCATCAGTTCTGCTGGATTTCAAGACAATGATAGGTTTGTCGATTTTTTCAGCAGCCTTGAGAAAGGCCTCACCTCTTGGAATAGATTCGAGGTAGAGGCAAATGATTTTTGTTTCAGGGTCATCACCAAAGTATTCAAGAAAATCAACTTCATCGAGATCGAGTTTATTGCCGATACTGACAAATTTAGCCATACCTACATTTTCATCGGTAATGGTATTCCAGAGCATCAGGCCGACACCACCGCTCTGGGTAATAAACGAAACGTCTCCTTTGGTGGGCATGTAGCTTGGAACAAAGGGCAGGCAAAGACCATTGGCAGTATTGGCCACCGTTACGCCATTAGGGCCGACAAATTGCACACCGTATTTCTCAGCCTTTTGCAGCAACTGGTCTGCCAGTTTCTTTCCCGCTGCACCGGTTTCGTTAAAGCCGCCGGAGGGTATAGCCATGCGTTTGATACCGAACCTGCCGCATTCCTCTATTGCATTTGGGACATAACGCGCAGGTATAAGTGCCACAGCAAGATCAGGGATGACAGGCAAGTCTGCAATGGAGGAATACATCTTAATTCCACCCACATGTTCATCTTTTGCAGATGGGTTCATTCCAAATATGCGACCGGTATATCCCCAGCGAATGAGGTTTTCCAGTATCAGTTTTGGTATGTTATTCGCTTTGTTCGAGAGCCCGATAATTACAATGGAATTGGGATAAAAAATCTTCTCCACGTGGTCCTCACTGTTATTGATGGTTGTCTGAAATGATATCTAGAACTTTCTACGACAAGATATGTCCCTTGGCAAGCATTGGTTGATTTTCATACCCATGCTAGTACCTTCTTTCTGAACAATATTTATCTGCAACGCTCCCTTATGAGCAATGATCTAAATCTACATAATCTTGAAACGTTGATACCTGTTCTCTTTCGCTAACCAGAAATGTGCTTTTGCTGCAATAAAACAGCATTAATGCTGACAAAAATGTAGTACCTGTTATTTGACTTAACACCCTTCTGTGTTTAACAAAAGAAAGTAGATAACAATATACTCATATCATTGTTTCAGAAATCATTGTTGAGAATAAGATCATGTCTCATGTATTTACCTACGGCTCACTCATGTTTGAGATGGTATGGAATCGAGTTATTGAAGGAGAATACGAAAAATCAGCTGCAACACTTGCGAACTATATACGCAGAACAGTCATTAATGAAGAGTATCCGGCTGTGTTTCGCCAAATGGACTCAGCGGGAGTGCGGGGCATCCTCTACTTTAATGTTACGGATAATGACGTTCTCAGACTCGATAAATTTGG
>NODE-797-length-10975-cov-3.61346_pt1 | contig 10975 bp, 11 predicted proteins | sample MGYA00139097_ERZ477577 | MGnify/ENA metagenome assembly ERZ477577 | reverse complement strand
GTTTCCGACATGTTGGAAAGTTTTGCAGATGCCTGCACTACGTTTTGATCTGTTATTTTCTGATAGCCGGTGGTTTCAATGATATTTTGAACCACCTCCTTTTTGAGACAATGGGAGCCGCTGAATAATTTGATAATGGCCATGGTTCTTCTCCTCATAAAATCGCTTTACGATTTTATCGGGCGCGGCTGTGCCGCGTCATTTTGCCTTCGGCAGTCATTTATGGTCATTTGCACTTCGTGCGTCATTAGCCCTTCGGGCGACATTAGCGCTACGCGCGTTATTTATTGTTGCTAATAGCTTTTAGCTGAACCTAAAACTTAACACGGTATTTTTTCCTCAGACCCTTTTTGTCTTTTTAGTAATTTAGACTGCAGACTTTTAGGAGCCGATTGCCCATTGTTTTCAGTAATTTTTTAAAGCCATAAGCTGAAAACCATCAGTAGCTTATCGCTTATAACCTAGAGCTTAAAGCTCTCCTCGGAATCGATTTCCCCGTGCTCTGTTTTATCCTTTTCCGGCGTTTGGAAAACCACATTTTTCAATGGGCAGTTTTCTGCTTCACTGTTTATATGTGTTTTTTCATGGATGGAGCGCAGTGCCGTATAGCTGTTGGGAAAAATGTGATCACGCCCGATCTTGGCAACCAGATGGGTATGTTCCAGCACAGCCATCACCGAATCGTTGACGCCGCTCAAAGAGATATCGATTCCGGCGCTCCGGACCCGGTCGATTAAAAGAGACAATGTTTCCTGCCCGGAAGCATCGATATCGTTAATGCCGTTTGATACCAGGAGGATATGTCTCAGTTCCGGCTGGTTTTTGCGATGACTGGCTATCTGTTCTTCAAGATAACTCGAATTGGCAAAAAAGAGAGGTCCGTCAAAGCGGACGACATCGATGTACCGACACGTTCTGAGTCCGAAGACCAGCGCATCGTGCAGTTCTTTGTCTGTGCTCAGAGATAGTGACGCCATAGCCGGACGCATGGATTTGTACAGAAAGTAAGCCAAAGAGATTCCGACGCCCACGAAAATACCCTTGTCAAGATGCGGTGCAAACATGAGTGTGCTCAGAAATGTCAGCACCGAAATGATGCCGTCGTGGTGCTTGACACGCCAGGCATAGATAAAGCCGGAGATATTGATCAGCCCGAGCACTGCCATCATGATGACCGCTGCCAGTACTGATTGTGGTAGATGGTAGAGAAGGGGTGTAAAAAACAGCAGGCATGCCAGTACGATCAGACTGGAGAAAACAGATGACATGCCCGTAACAGCACCTGCCTTAAGATTAACCGCTGATCGGGAAAAGGAACCGGAAACCGGGTATCCGCTGGAAAAAGAGCCTGCCATGTTGGCCAGCCCTTGTCCCAGCAACTCCTGGTTGGGGTCTAGCCGCTGGCCTGTTTTTGCTGCCATTGCCTTGGCAATGGAGATGGCCTCCATGAAACCAAGCAGTGCAATGATAACAGCAAAAGGCAGCAGATGGCTGAATATGGATGCGTTGAATGGCACCGGCTTCAACGATGGGATACCTTTCGGGATTTGGCCCACAACCTCACCGCCACCCATAAAAGTGACCTGATTTGGATCGATAATATCATTGCCGACATAAATACGATAGATTCGCTTGTCCAGGGTTTTGAGTTGTCCATCACTGGGTTTTGGTAAAAAACTTATTCTGCCGTCGGGATTTATGGCCGGGACAAACAACAGGTTTCTGATTTTTTTACGAACGAGGTGAATCTGGTATTTCAATTGATCAATTTGAATGGTCAGTCCGTCCGCCTCTCTACGGGCATCGAGCATGGCAAAGATATCATTTTCGTTTTTGGCGGACAGCTGCTTCTTCTTCTGAAGGGCGCGATGTTCTGAGAGGGTCGGAATCATCAGGCTCGTTTGATTGAAGTCTTCTATCAAATGAGCAGTTTCGGAATGTTTTATGGCAGACATGTTGACACTAATATTGTGCTCGAAATGGAATGCCCATGAAATAAGGGTGGTTATGACAACTGCCACCAGGACACCCGGCAGTCGACTGTCCAGACGCTTGGTGACTACCATAATCACAAAGGCTAAAACGCCCATCAGAAGTGTCGGCCAGTGAGTATACAGGATAGCGGTTTCTACAACCCGGATGAGTGTTTCATAATGGTAATCGCCTTTGTCGATATGTATCCCGAGCATCTTGGGGAGCTGGGAGGTTGCAATGATCAGGGCGGCGGCATTGGTGAAACCGTTGATTACGGGATGTGAGAGTAGGTTGATGATCATGCCGAGTCTCAGGATGCCCAGGGAAAACTGAAAAAGGCCGACCATGAATGCCAGCATCAGGGCATAGGACATATAGCCCAGGCTTCCAGTGGTGGCAATTGGCTCTAGAGCGGCAGCCGTCATTAAAGAGACCACAGCAACCGGGCCTGTGGCAAGCTGCCAGCTTGAGCCGAAGAGGATGGCAATGATCGGAGGGAGCAGGGATGCATACAGACCAACCTGGATGGGAAGGCCTGCCAGCTGCGCATAAGCCATGGATTGCGGGATAAGAACGAGGGCAACGGTAATGCCTCCCAACAAATCCTTTTTAGCGATGTCAAGATTATAACGCTCAAACCAGGCTATAAATGGAAATAGTTTTTTTAGCATTCATCCATTCCTGAACGTCAGCATTTTTCTGCACATGATCATGAGATCTGTGTAAAGTGCACCGGTCTCGTAGATACGCATGGTGTTAAATCGGGAAATGCCGTCAACCAATGAAAAAAGTATCATGGCGGTGTTGTTGCTGGGTGCTGCAGTAATGGTTCCGTCTTTCTGCCCAAGTACAAGGGCTGCTTCCAGATGGTCCAATACGCAGTTGTATATCGATGCAAGATGCTTTCTGCACAATGAATTTGCTTCAGCTTTTTCATATGGGAAATGTCGCTGGAGAATCAGAAATTCTTCCTGCATATGTTCGGTCAGATCGAGATAAAAAGCCAGCAGGTTTTCAATCCTGTCGATACCAGTGAGGGATGTCTTATCACGCATGCCATTTTTGAAGGCGGAGATAATGGTGTTTTTGGCGGTTTCAAGAACGGCAACCAACAGATTTTCCTTGGTTTTAAAGTAATAGAAAATGGTGCCTTCCGCCGCTTCGCTCTGGCGGGACAGTTCGGCCACAGATGTCTGGCGGAACCCCTTGTGTGCAAACAGACGTGTGGCAGTTTTCAGGATGTCGCTTTTTTTTTTGGACATTTGGGCATTACCATGATATGATCAGCATTCGAGTGAGTGCTCAGTCAGGAGCTTACCTGCTCGAGAAGGCAAGGTCAAGAATTAAAATATTCCGGTCCAATCAACTGGCGAACAAAGGTCACGGAATGTAATGCATCCTCCATTGGAAAACCGATAAAATTATTGAGCGATTTTGTTCAGGGACACCATGACATTAGAGATACCCGAAAAAGCACGGTTACTGAAAAAGTTGAAGGAAGGGAAATTCGACGTTCCTGATTTTCTCTATGTGCCGGCACAGAATTTTGTAAACAAAGATTTCGAAGAACTCGAGGTGTTTCTCAAAAAGCACCGGGAAAGCTACAAAATTCTGGCCCGGAGTGCCAACCCCATGGAGGAATTCTATCGGGGTGGTACCTTTGATTCCCTGCAGACCTATGCCGATATCGGTGGTGTCAACTATGCGCGAAAACGCATCATAAAAATGGCCATGACAACGCGCAGCCTGAGTGTCAAACGTCAGCAGAAGTTTTACCATGCACCGAAGATCGATCCTGAAGCCACAGGCATCATCGTCATGCCCCTCATAGAGGGTACCAGCGTAATGGCCAAGATGATTGGTGATTACTGGGAGTTTGGGTACTGTAAGAATCAAGTCGGTAAGCTTCAAGATGACCCATACATTACCCAGACGCCTCACAATATATACCTGCTTGAAATCTCGAAAAAGATTCAGGATTATCTCGGTTTCAAGTGTGAAATTGAATACATTATTGATAAAGAGGGCCAGATTCATGTCGTGCAGGCCAAAGATATCTCCGGCATTGAAATGCTTGAACAGACAGAAGTGGAACGGTCTGTGGTTCTGGATGGGGTCCGCCGATGCCGGATTCGCAGAAGTTATCGTGAACGACCCATTTACGTGATTGATATGAGGACGTTCTACCTGAACATCATCAGTGGATGTGAAAAAATATACCATGGCTGGACAGATAAAGCGTGGCAGATTGAGGACGTGCTTGCCATAATCGAAAATGTTGAAAACAAGATGGAGAAATTTGCCCTCATGCATCAGCGTTTTGGCATACTTGGATTGAGTCTCAAAGCACCAGAAGGGCTGTACCAGGTGGCGAATCACTATCTGGATGACACACCCGAGCAACAGCGCCGATTGTCCAAAGCCCTGCAGAACAACATCTATGTTACCGATTATTTTATTTCAGAAGCCGATACGCTGATCGCCAAGGAAAAGGTCCGTTTCAATTTCTGCAGCCACGATGCTTATGGTATCGATACGGTAAGAAATCCCTTGTGGAGTGTCTACTGGCATGCGGACAGATATGAAGAGGTACTCAAGAGATTCAAGGCCCTTGGATTCAAAACCGGGGATACCATCGGTAGTGATATAGACAAGAATTGCAGACCAACGGTATATCGATTCTAAATTTGATTTTGTCTTGCTGGAAGTCGCCTGCTCCCGATCAGATCGTAAAGGAGTGAAACGGAATTCCAGGTTTGTCGAAGTGGTGCAAGCCAAAATCAAATCAGTCAAGATCATTGTTTGAACGATACCGTCATGATTAAGTGTTCATAAAGCGAATTTTTTATCATAAGACAAAGAGATGGTGTACATGATAAAGGATCTCAATCCGATCATCCATGGTATACGAGTGGACCTCACCGCTCTTCAGACCATTCGTCATAAATGCCGCCCCGAAGTATGCAGGGATTGCCCCTCCTGTTGTTCCAGATACGTACCCCATGTCAGTCAGTCAGAACTTGAAAGAATTGTGGGGTATTTTCCCCTTGTCGCGCGATATACCAATAGCATTAAAAATGGCGACGGATTCAAAAATGTGTTTGAAGAATGTGACGATGCAAGCTATTGCATCGACGCCAAGGAGGACGAATCCTGTGTCTTTACCTATGCAAAACCTTCAGGTGAAACATTTTGTGCTCTCCATTCGGTGGCACTCGATCGCCGGATATCTCCAGTGGATTTAAAGCCAAAGGCCTGTTCGCTTTGGCCATTGACCCTCTCCGAAGAAGCAGCGCCGGAATTGTCCGTGGACAGAAACTGGCGTGACTTTCCTTGCAATACCTTGTCGGATAATGGCCGTCGAATGGATGCGGGTATTATGAATATTGTCGCATCCTGCTTTGGTGTGTCATTCCTCAAGCAGCTGCTCTGATTTTAATGCTTGACATACCACTTTCTCGATGACAAACAAGAGATCTATTATTTAGAGATAATCATTCTTTGTAATTGATGAACGTCATCAACACCCCGGATATCGACATTGACGAATTCCTACACCATGATCAATCCTCTGGTTAAACAGATGCAGGCGGCAGGGCATCGTATGACACCGCAACGGCAGGCTGTTCTGGAAGTTCTGACCACCAGTGACGCCCACCCTACGGTGGACCAGATCTATGAAAGGGTCAGGGTCGATTTCCCCATGACAAGCAGGGCGACTGTCTACAAAACCATTTCTCTTGCCAAGGAAATGGGGGTGGTGATGGAGCTCGAATTCAGCAAGGGCAGCAATCGATACGACGGGAAACGGCCCTATCCACATACCCATGTCATCTGCACGAAATGCAAACAGGTAATGGATGCTGATGACCTCGAAATAGCGGATCTGAAACAACAGATTATGCGGAAAACAGGATACTGGATCGTCAATCACCGAATCGATTTTTTCGGTATCTGCCCGGATTGTCAAAAGGCGTCAAACCATAATTAAACCTAATAAGGAGGAAACAAATGGCAGAATTGAAAGGTAGTCAAACAGAACAGAACTTGCTTAAATCTTTTGCAGGAGAATCCCAGGCTCGGAATCGATACACCTACTTTGCGAGCAAGGCAAAAAAAGAAGGTTATGTGCAGATCTCGGATATTTTTGCAGAGACGGCCAACCATGAAAAAGAGCATGCCAAGCGCTTTTTTAGCTTTCTGGAAGGTGGGGAACTTGAGATAACGGCTGGCTTTCCAGCAGGTGTTGTCGGGTCAACCCTCGATAACCTAAAGGCAGCCGCTGCCGGTGAGCGCTTCGAGCATACCGAATTATACCCGGGGTTTGCCCAGGTCGCCAAAGATGAGGGATTTGCTGCCCCCGCCATGGTCTGGGAAATGATTTCCGTTGCTGAGAAACAGCATGAGAAACGTTATGTCGATCTGGCCGGCAACATTGAGGCCGACCGGGTCTTCAAGAGACAAGAGGTCGTTGTGTGGCGCTGCAGAAACTGTGGTTACCTGGCCGAAGGCGCGGAAGCACCGGCCATGTGTCCGGCCTGTGCACATCCCCAGGCGCATTTTGAGCTTTTGGGCGAAAACTGGTAAGCCGAAGCCATCCCAAAATGATTTTTGTCGCAATATTCTTGTTTTGCTTGCGTTTGAAGTTCCTTAAGATAGAAATGGCAATGAGATAAGGGATGAAGATTTAGAAGGTAAGCAATAAGCGGTAAGCTATAAGTATTAAGGAGCTTACCGCTTATTGTCTTTTATTACCTTGTTTTTTGGCGTAGGACAGATTACAGGACCTGCAGTAGCGGGTTTCATAGCAGATAGCACCGGCACCTTCAGCATGGCGTTTTGGTTGTGTGCCGCATTAACAGGCGGCGCGGTCTTGCTGACCAGCTTTCTACGATCACCTCCGGAAAACGGATAGACAAAATGGGAGACATGAATGAGTTTGGAAATCTATATTGCCTACGTTTTTGCTACAATACTTATTTTGGTAATACCGGGACCGACTATCATTCTGGTTGTAAGTCAAGCCGTCACACATGGGCGTAAATCAGTTGTGCCCCTTGCAGCAGGCGTCGTGTTTGGAGATTTCACAGCAATGACGCTCTCCCTTTTGGGACTTGGTGCAATTATGAGCACTTCTGCCACTCTTTTTACATTGTTCAAGTGGGTTGGAGCTCTGTATTTGATTTACCTGGGGATCAACCTGTGGAGAGCGAAGCCGAAAAACAATTCTATTCAGAATGGGAAAAAAAATATTTCAACGCGCTCACTTTTCAAAAGCGCTTTCATTGTAACGGCACTCAACCCAAAAGGAATCGCCTTCTTTGTGGCATTCTTGCCGCAATTCATCAGCCCCAATGAACCCTTACTCAGCCAACTACTCCTGTTGGGAGGGACTTTCCTGTTCTTGGCTTTGGTTAATGCAGCTCTATACGCGTTATTTGCAAGTCAACTGCGAGAAACCATAAGGAAGACACGTGTACGCAAATGGTTCAACCGTTGCGGGGGCACGGCATTGATTGGCGCAGGTATGTTTACGGCTGCTATGCAACGGTCAACATAATTAAAAACCGCGAACGTAACATTCATATTTAAAAGGTAAGATCATGACCACACCGACTCGAGAAGACGCGTTTAATCTACTGAAAAAGTATACAAAAAGCCAAAGCCTTATCAGCCACGCCTTGTCCGTGGAAGCTGTCATGCGGCATTTTGCAGAAAAGCATGGGGAAGATCCTGACAAATGGGGCGTTGTCGGCCTCATCCATGACATCGACTATGAAATGTACCCGGATGAGCACTGCTTGAAGGCGCGTGAAATTCTGGAAGAAAACCATTGGCCGGATGAATACACACGTGCCGTGGTCAGCCATGGCTGGGATATATTCAACGATGTGAAACCAGAGAGCTCTATGGAAAAAGTCCTGTACGCCATAGACGAGCTAACGGGTTTGGTTGCCGCCTCGGCGCTGGTGCGTCCTTCCAAGAGTGTGATGGATATGAAGACCAAATCAGTGAAAAAGAAATGGAAAAACAAGAAATTTGCCGCAGGAGTGAACCGGGAGGTGATCGAAAAAGGGGCGAAGCTGCTGGGCATGGATATCGGAGACCTGATTACGGAAACCATTATGGGTATGAGAAACGTGGCGGAAGATATCGGACTCAAAGGAAACAGTTAATCAGGAGAAAATTTAAATGTCTGATCTTGTAATGATTTCAATTGAAAACCATGTGGCTTATGTCAAATTGAACCGTGCCGAAAAATACAACGCACTCAACGCAGATATGTTTGTGGAAATCGTCGATGCGGGTAGGTCCGTCTCGGCGGATCCATCGGTCCGTGCGGTTGTTCTATCCGGGGAGGGAAAGGGGTTTTGCGCCGGTCTGGACTTTGAAAGCTTCATGGCCATGGGTGATATTGCCAGTGGGCAGGGACTGAAATTTTTCGACAAGCCCGAAGGCAGCCCGGCAAATTATGCCCAATTGGTGGGATATGTATGGAAACAGGTACCAGTGCCGGTGATTGCCGCCATACATGGGGCTGCCTATGGGGGTGGCTTTCAGCTGGCCCTGGCGGCTGACATACGTCTGGCAGGTACGGATGCCCGGTTTTCGGTTAGGGAGATCAAATGGGGGCTTGTTCCGGATATGTCGGGTACCCAGACCCTGAGGGATCTCGTACGTCTGGACGTAGCCAAAGAGCTGACTTTTACGGGCAGGGTAGTGGGGGCTGAAGAGGCAGCCAGCCTGGGCCTGGTAACCAGGGTCTGCGAGAACCCTTTCGAGGCGGCGGCTGACATGGCACAGGAGATTGCCGGCAAGTCACCGGATGCCATCTCTGCGGGAAAACAGCTTTTGGAAGAAGTCTGGCACGGGAGTTCGGTTGAAGGTCTCGACCTTGAGGCCCATTTTCAAAAGAAGATAATCGGTCAGGCCAATCAGATTGAGGCGGTGATGGCCAATTTTGAAAACCGGCCGCCTGCATACAAGAATCGAAAACCCGATATCGAATAATAAAAGAATGAGAACGTGCGATACTGGATTTTTCTCTTTAAAAAACTTCTTGTCTGACAGCCATAAGCATTAAGCGTTAAGCCATAAGCCGCTTAATGCTTACAGCTTAAAGCTCAACTTTCGGATTTTACCATAAATTGAGCGAAATGGGTGACCCAATGGCGAGTTCGCAAAGCGCCAGGGGATTATTCATTTGTGGATAGACACTAGTTAAAACTTCCCCTTAAATAATTCCTTGGCCCGATAGGAGCTGCGTACAAACGGTTCGGCGGCTACATCGCTGAAACCCATTTCTAAGGCAATTTTCTTGAATTCATCAAACGCATCTGGCGGCACAAATCGATCGACGGGGAGATGTTCCTTGGTGGGTTGCAGGTACTGACCCAGGGTTAAGATGTGACATCCAGCTTGGAGGAGGTCTGCAAAGGCTGTCACGATTTCAGGATCGCTTTCTCCCAACCCCAGCATCAGACCTGATTTTGTGGAAATACCATGACCGTTGTCTGCGGCATATCTGATAAGATCTAAAGATTGACCGTAATCTGCTTGCGGTCTAACCAGCGGATAGAGATGCTGGACGGTTTCCATGTTGTGATTCAGAACATCGGGTCGTGCGTCAAGGACGGTCTGCCATGCATCTCGTTTTCCCTGGAAGTCTGGAATCAGTACCTCGATACCAACCCCTGGACATTTGTCCCTTACCGCCTGGATAGTCCTTGCAAAATGGCCTGCTCCACCGTCCGGCAAATCATCCCGGGTCACGGAGGTGATGACCACGTAGGCCAGTTTTAATTCTTGAACGGCCAAAGCCACATGGTCAGGCTCTTCTGGGTCCGGCAGCTCTTGGGGACCTTGGGCAACGGCACAAAATCGGCAATTTCGGGTACAACGGTCTCCCAGGATGAGAAAAGTGGCCGTTTCTTTGGAAAAGCACTCCCAGATATTGGGGCAATGGGCTTCCTGGCAAACCGTGTGCAGATGGCAGTTTTCAATGAGCGCGCGAACTTTTTCATAATCCGATCCCGCGGTCATTCGCCGTTTTAGCCAAGCCGGCTTTTTCAGCACTTTGTGTGACATATTTTCTCCAAGCCTTAAGCAATAAGCTATAAGCCATAAGCTGTTTAGTGCTTATAGCTTACCGCTTAAAGCTTTATAGCTTTCCGTTACATTTTATCCATTTATCCAGGGTTTCTCGTGAGATCGCCTCTAAAGGCTGTCCGAACACATCCCCTAAATGCTGTTTGGTCAGTTTCCGTACAACCTGCATGGAAGGTCTTTCAGACAGTTCTTTTTCGAGGGACGTCATGGAGACATTGGCAAGACCACAGGGGTGAATCCATTCGAAAGGCGTCATGGAAAGGTTGACGTTCAGCGCCATTCCATGAAAACTGATTCCCTTTCGGATAGCAAGTCCGATGCTGCCAAGCTTTTTGTCACCAACCCAGACACCGCGATTCTTGGAATTTCGAACAGCATGGACACCGAGGGTTTTGGAAACGCGGATCATGATTTCTTCGAGCTTGAAGACCAGTTCCGTGATGCCGAGTCGTTGACGATCCAGATCCAGGATGGGGTAGACCACCATCTGGCCGGGACCATGATAGGTAATGTCCCCACCTCTTTCCACCTGTATAACCTGGATACCTGATGTTTCCAGAAAAGTTTCGGAAACGGTCAGGTTTTCAAGCCCCCCCCTGCGACCCAGTGTAAAAACCGGGGCATGTTCAACGAACAGAATGACATCCTGAGAAAAATTCTTTTCAATTCTGGCCCTTACCATGGCTTGTTGGAATTCCCAGGCTTCCTGATAAGCCATTGTCTGGAGATCCAGGCACCAGCAGGCCTGGGTCCGGGTGGGAGGCTGATGTTTTACCATCGGGTTGGCCCGAACCTGTCATGAAACATAAGGGGTGGTTTTCCACTTGTCATCATATAATAAAAATATGCAGGTCAACCCGCCAGACAGGGTTTCTCGTGCGGCCATGGTTTC
>NODE-796-length-10982-cov-3.17919_pt1 | contig 10982 bp, 11 predicted proteins | sample MGYA00139097_ERZ477577 | MGnify/ENA metagenome assembly ERZ477577 | reverse complement strand
TGCGACGGGGGTATTGGGGAGGCTATCTGGTTCGCCCAATCTCTATAGAATTTTGGCAAGGCAGAGCAAACAGGCTGCATGATAGAATTCGCTTTAGTTTACAGGAAGATTTTAACTGGAAAATTGAAAGACTGGCACCTTAAATTGAGTAATATGAAAACAATTGTTTTAGTTCGACATGGCAAATCTTCCTGGGATTATGAAGTAAGTGATAAGGACAGACCTCTTCAGTTAAGAGGAATAAAGGATGCTCATTTAATAAGTGAAATCTATTCTAGAGAACAGCTTAATTTAAATATGGCCTATTCTAGTCCAGCCAACAGAGCTTTGCATACCTGTATGATTTTTTTACGAATATGGGATTTTCCTTTGGATAAATTGGAGATTACCGACGCCCTATATGATTTTTCCGGCGATAGTGTCAAAAGTTTTATTCAGGATTTAGATGATGATTTGGAGAAGGTAGCTCTATTTGGTCATAATTATGCCTTTACTGAACTTGTTAATTACTGGGGAGATAGGAGTATTGAAAATGTTCCAACGAGTGGCTTGGTAGAAATAAAATTCGACGTTCCTAGCTGGAATAAAGTTTCTAAAGGCATTATAAATAAAGTTCTCTTCCCTAAACAACTTAGAAAATGATGAAGACTAAGAATCAGTATATAAATAGGGAAATCAGTTGGCTGCGTTTTAATGAACGCGTTTTACAAGAAAGTGCAGATAAGAATGTTCCATTGATTGAGCGGCTTCGATTTTTGGGAATTTTTTCAAATAACCTTGATGAATTTTTTAAGGTACGTTATGCAACTGTAAAACGCATAGTTCTTGCAGGTAAAAAGGGGAAAAGTGTTTTGGGGGGTGAGAAGGCAAAGGATTTATTGGCTGAAATCACACAAATAGTCATAGATCAACAAACAAAAAGTCTTGAGATACATAAGGATATTGAAAATGAGCTAGAGCAAGAGGGTATTTTTTTAATCCATGAGGATGAGGTCACAGAGAAGCAAGGAGTATTCTTAAATAGATACTTTCTAAATAAAGTAAGTCCACAATTGATGACTATTGTCCTCAATGATTTAAACGAGTTTCCCTTATTAAAAGATACGGAGGCCTATCTGGCTGTAAAAATGATCTTAAAAGACTCTGGGGATGACTCCTCAAAAGGAGTGGTTAAAAAGGAAAACAAACGTTATGCATTAATTGAAATTCCTAAAAGCATTGGTCGCTTTGTTGTATTACCCCCGGAAGGCAATAAAAATTATATCATTATTCTGGATGATCTTATTCGATTTTGTCTTAAGAAAATATTTACCATGTTTGAGTTTGAATCTATATCGGCTCATATGATAAAAATTACGAGAGATGCCGAACTAGATATTGATAATGATCTTAGCAAGACATTCATTGAAAAAATTTCGTCAAGTGTTGAGGGAAGAAAAATTAGTGATCCGGTTCGCTTTGTATATGATAAGAAAATTGAGAGCGATACCCTTGAATTCTTGAAAAACAAAATGCGTATTGAGGATACAGATTCCGTTATTCCAGGAGGACGTTATCACAATAGAAGAGATTATATGAGCTTCCCAAGTCTGGGTAGAACAGATTTAATGTACGATAAAATAGCTCCGTTACCCATAAAAAATTTAAGCTTAGAGGGTAGTCTCTTAGATAATATTGCCCAAAAAGATCACCTCTTATATGCACCTTATCATACCTATTCTTATGTGATAAAGTTTTTAAGAGAAGCGGCTTTGGATCCGTTAGTCAGGACTATAAAAATTACTGTTTATAGATTGGCAAAGGACTCGCAGGTGGCAGCCTCCCTTATAAATGCCGTCAAAAATGGAAAACAGGTGACCATGCAAATCGAATTACGAGCCCGTTTTGATGAGAGAGCCAATATTAATTATGCTGAGGAATTACAAGCCGAAGGAGTTAAGCTTATTTTTGGAGTTCCAGGTTTAAAGGTACATAGTAAAATATGCGTCATTGAAAGGGAGGAAGGCGAGGAAATGAAACGTTATGGTTTTATTAGTACCGGTAATTTTAATGAATCTACTGCAAGCATATATACAGATTATACTCTATTTACGGCTAATGAGGCAATTCTAAAAGAGCTCAAGATAGTTTTTGATTTTTTTGAAACGACTTATAAGATTTATAAATACAAACATTTAGTGGTTTCACCTCATTATACCAAAAGCCTTTTTATAAAGCTAATTGATAAGGAAATTAGATATGCAAAAGCAGGAAAGGGGGCTTATATCAAAATTAAGATGAATAGTTTTACCTCTTATAAAATGGTCGACAAACTTTATGAGGCTAGTCAGGCTGGAGTAAAGATACAGTTGATTATCCGTGGGGTTTGTTGTCTTATTCCGGGTATAGAGGGAATGAGTGAGAATATTGAAGCTATTAGTATAGTTGATAAGTTTTTAGAACATCCAAGGGTATTCATTTTTGGAAATGATGGTAATTCGAAGGTCTATATCTCGTCCGCTGATTGGATGACTAGAAATTTAGATAATAGGGTGGAGGTAGGTTGCCCTATTTATGACGATGATATTAAACAGGAATTGATTGATACTTTTGAAATATCTTGGAGCGACAATGTTAAAGCAAGAATTTTCGACGAAGAACAAAACAATATATATAGACAAGACAATAAGCCCAAAGTTAGATCCCAATTTAAAATGTATGACTATTATTTAGATAAACTAAATAATGACTGATTTATATTAAAGAAAACCACTATTACCCATGAACTGTTTCTTTTTTACTTAGATTTTTCATTATCTCAGCTTCAAAAGCTAATAGATTTTGCCATTTTTGATCAACTTCTTCTCTGTTACCATACTTTCTGGCAAATGCTAAAAACATAGTATAATGTCCGGCTTCACTAACCATGAGCCGATGGTAAAAATCTGCTAACTCCTTGTCCTCCAATTCTTCTGCTAATAATCTGAAACGTTCACAACTTCTGGCTTCAATAAGAGCAGCATAAAGTAACCGATGGACTAGTTGTGTGGTTCTGCTTCCTCCTTTTGGGAAATACTTCAGTAAAGCAATGGCATACTCGTCTTTCCGGTGTCTTCCCAATTCATTACCTCTTGCTATTATTTTATCATGAACCATTTTAAAATGTCCCATTTCCTCTCTGGACAAAGCAATCATTTCTTTGACTAAATCAGTGTATTCAGGAAAGCTCACAATTAATGAAATAGCCGTGCTTGCCGCTTTCTGTTCACAGTAAGCATGATCCGTTAATATCTCATCGATATTTTTTTCAACAATATTTACCCATCTAGGATCGGTAGGTAGCTTTAGACCTAACATAAATTTTTTTTGCTAAGTTAAAAAGAAGCAGTTAAACTCAAATGCTTGCGATACAACTATATCAACATAATTCTATAAGAGTTTTAATCTTATCTTAATATCTTTGCAGGAAGCGGGATTATAATCCCCGAAAAAGACAAAGAAATTGTTATTGTAGTGTATGCATCATAAAGATACTGGAGAGGAACTAACCAACATTCTTAAAAAAAGTTTACCCGAAGACACCTTTAATTGGTATCAGGATAAGATTTCGGAAATAATAAATGACAAGTCTGCCAAAGATCTATATCTTTTTTATAGCCTTCTAAGAAAGAAAATACCAATAGATGTTAATGCAGATACCCGAGAAGTATCTGTTGAACTAGACGATTTTCTTCGCCTAAAAAGCATAAATCTATTAGAATTGAGCAGAATAGTAGTTCTTATTAAGATTCTACTTGCAGATGAAGACTTTTTTGCTCCAAAGGTGGCCAAATTGATTGAGGTGGCGGATACTTCTGAATTGGAGACTTTTTTAAAGTATTTAATATTTATACCTAAGGCCGAGAATTATAAAAAAGTGGGCGTAGAGGCACTTCGTACCAATATTGAAACTATTTTTTGTGCGATTGCATTAAATAATCCTTACCCCTCGGCTTATTTTAATGACCAGGAATGGAACCAAATGTATCTAAAAGCAGCCTTTATGCAGTTAGATTTGTCCAATATCCTTGATATTGAAAAACGGGCTAATAAGGACTTGACTAGGATTATTTCAGACTATGCACATGAAAGATGGGCTGCTTCCAGACAGATAGATCCTTTTTTCTGGAGACCTGTAAGTAATTATATCGAGGGCGATTTATTGGAAGATATGAAACACTTATTCCAAAGTAAAGATAGCTTGGAGAACCATGCCGCTGCCCTTTGCTGCTTTTATTCCAATAATTCTGAGGCCAAAGCCCTTCTGGATAAATACCCGAATTTGAAAAATAATATTGCTAATAAATCCATTACTTGGAAAAACTTAAAGACTGCATTATGACTGATAAAATGATGATCATAGACCCACACGTTCACATGACTTCGAGAACTACAGATGATTATGAGGCGATGGCTGCAGCCGGGGTTGTTGCTGTAATTGAACCTTCTTTTTGGTTGGGTCAGCCTAGAACTCAGGTAGGTTCTTTTCAAGACTATTTTAGTAGTTTGGTAGGATGGGAGCCTTTTCGGGCTAGTCAGTTTGGGATAAAGCATTACTGCACAATTGGTCTTAATTCGAAAGAAGCAAATAATGAGGCTTTGGCGGAGCAGGTAATTGAACTTTTACCTCTATACCTTCATAAAGAAAACGTGGTCGCTATTGGCGAAATAGGCTATGACGATCAAACCCCTGCCGAAGATAAATATTTCAGGGCTCAGCTTGAGCTGGCGAAAGAATTAAACATGACCGTTCAGGTCCATACGCCACATAGAGATAAAAAAGCAGGTACTATTCGTAGCATGGAAGTATGTTTAGAGCATCAGTTAGATCCGGGGAATGTAATAATTGATCATAATAACGAAGAAACCGTAAGAGAAGTTTTAGATAGAGGCTTTATTGCAGCTTTTACTATTTATCCCAAAACAAAAATGGGAAACGAGCGCATGGTAGAAGTCGTTAGAAAGTTTGGGAGTAATAATATAATTGTTGATAGTTCTGCAGATTGGGGTGTTAGTGATCCTTTGGCTGTTCCAAAGACAGCCGCCCTAATGCTCAAAAGGGGTATTGCAAAAGAAGATGTTGTCAAGACTTGTTATCAAAATGCCTTAGATGCTTTTAGTAAAAATGGGAACATGAAGGAATCTGATTGGCTAGAAACCAAAGGAATTAATCAATCAGTACTTTATAATGACAATAGTGTTTTACGTGGGCAGGAACCTAGAATAGATTCAGATGAAATTAAGTAGATGAAGACTAGTATTCTTGGTTTAATAAGACTCTGTCGTCCGGCAAATCTCCCCACGGCAATGGCTGATATTTTAGCGGGAGCAGCAATTTCCGGTTTAAGTTTTGGCGTCTTATCTAAGGAGTATTTTTCTTTCAATTTTAGTCTAAATGCTTTCCTGCTTGTTTTGGCTTCTGTCTTTTTGTACGCGGGAGGAGTAGTTCTCAATGATGTTTTTGATTTAAAATTAGACTTAAAGGAAAGACCGGAACGACCTATACCCCGGGGAATTGTAAGTCTTAGAACAGCTGCCGTCTTTGGAACGTTCTTATTGCTCTCGGGCATTATAATGGCCTTTTTAGTTAATCATTTAGCAGGGATAGTCGCGTTTGTTTTGGCCCTATCTATTATACTTTACGACGCTGTTTCCAAAAAATATGAAATTTTAGGCCCCCTTAATATGGGTGTTTGTAGAGCTCTAAATCTCATTTTAGGGATGTCCATTTACGGAGAAATATTATCATGGAAACTAGCAATAATCCCGCTTATTTATATTTATGCGATTACCCTTATAAGTCGCGGTGAAGTGCATGGGGATAATAAAAAAAATATTATTATGGCAGCCATATTATACGCAGCGGTCATTTTTCTCGTTTTCATAACGATTGCTAATACGGGGCTAAAATGGAGCGCTTTGGCATGTCTGGGTTTCTTTGCTTTTTTAATAATGGGTTCCTTGGTAAAGGCTTTTCGCAAGAATTCACCTACGAATATTAAGAAAGCAGTTATTACAGGAGTGTTATCTATAATTGTTTTAGATGCTACCTTTGTAATGGCCTACGATACTTGGATGTTTGGTTTGATTGTTTTACTATTGTTACCGGTCTCTATGTTAATGGCCAAAATTTTTGCAGTTACTTAATTTGTGAATATGCTTATAAAACCTATAGAACAATCTTTTCAGGTAAACTATGCCTATAGTCTGCATTTTACCAAAGGGATATTTGACCTCAAGAATTCGCTTCTAAAAGATATCATCTGCAATAAGGAGACTAAACGGGCTGTTAAGTTGCTATTTGTAATTGATCAAGGCCTTTTAGATGCTTGGCCTCAACTGATTAAGCAGATTGAAACTTACGGGCATGCCTATGATGAAGACTTAACGATTACAGAATGCATTATTTGCCCGGGAGGAGAAGCTGCTAAAAATGCGTCTAAAAATGTAGACAAAATCCTGGAAGGAATTAATAGAAATGCTATTTGTCGACATTCTTTTGTTATTACCGTAGGAGGAGGTGCCTTAATTGACATGGCTGGTTATGCTGCTGCAATAGCCCATAGAGGAGTTCGACTTATAAGGATTCCTACTACTGTTTTATCTCAAAACGATGCTGCTGTAGGGGTTAAGAATGGTATTAATGCGTTTAAGAAAAAGAATTTTATCGGGACTTTCGCAGTGCCGCATGCGATCATAAATGATCTTGCTTTTTTAGAGACATTGGAACAGCGAGATTGGATAGCTGGTATTTCAGAGGCCATAAAGGTTGCTCTAATTAAAGATGCAAATTTCTATAATGAAATTAAGTCAAACGCAGAGAAGCTTAAAAATAGAGATGAGGAGGCCATGTTATATACCATATACAGGTGTGCAGAAATGCATATGGAGCATATAGCCAAAGGTGGAGATCCTTTTGAATCGGGGTCTTCAAGGCCTTTAGACTTTGGGCACTGGGCAGCGCATAAATTGGAGGATATAAGTAACTATTCCCTAAGACATGGGGAAGCAGTTGCAAAAGGAATTGCTTTAGATCTGACATATGCCTACTTACTTTCCTATATTACAAAAGAGGTGTGGACTGAAATTATCTCGGTAATGCAGCAAATAGGCTTCGATTTAAGTCTGCCAATATCTTCTAAAAAAGAAATTCAAAATCTATTGGAAGGAATTGAGGAATTTAGAGAACATTTAGGAGGTGAACTTACTATTACGTTAATAGATCGGATAGGTAATAAAGTAGATGTTCATGAAATAGATTTAACACTTATGGAAAAAGCAGTAAATACTTTAAATGAAAAAGTTAAAATAAAGGTAGTTTAGGATTATGATACTTGATGACACCTACCACCTTTCTTATTGCACCAATATACACCCCGGACAGGATTGGCAAAGTACGTTTCAAAGTTTAGAAATCTATCTTCCCCTTATAAAGGCTAAAGTTGCCGAAGATAAACCCTTTGGAGTTGGCCTTCGTTTGTCTAATAAGGCCAGTGAAGAATTGAGTCAACACAATAGACTCGAACATTTTAAGAAATGGTTAATTTCAAATAATTTATACGTTTTTACCATGAATGGATTTCCTTATGGGAATTTCCATAATGAAGTAGTAAAAGACAAGGTTCATTATCCAGATTGGACTACCCAGGAGCGCGTAAACTATACCTTAAGACTTTTTGATCAGTTGGCATATCTCTTACCGGAAGGATTGTCTGGTGGGATTTCTACCTCCCCGATTAGTTACAAACACTGGCATCCGACAGTAGAAGATAAAAAAGCTGTTTTAACAAAAGGAGCTAACCGTCTCTTTACCGTGATAGCTCATCTATATCAAATTGAAGAAGATACAGGTAAATATTTACACCTGGATATAGAGCCGGAACCAGATGGCATTTTAGAAAACACCAAGGATGTTTTGTATTTTTTTCAGGAGTTTTTAGTTCCAATTGTCTCTGAAAAATTAATAAAGACTTATAGTTTAAATAAGGAAGAAGCTCAAAAAATTATTCTTAGATATTGTACTCTTTGCTATGATATTTGTCATTTCTCATTGGCCTATGAAGAACCGATTGATACCTTTAATAAGTTAAAGGAAGCGGGGATAAAAATTGGAAAAATTCAGGTAAGTGCGGCTTTAAAGGTTCTTTTTGATGAGGGAGACAATACTCCTGTTTGGGAGGCATTAGGTAGGTTTGATGAGCCAGTATATCTGCATCAGGTAACGGAGAAAACTGAAGAGGGTGTTATTACCTACAATGATTTACCCAAGGTTTTAAAAAATAGGAAGTCCGTAAAAGAATTAAGAGCCCATTTTCATGTGCCAATATTTCTAGAATCTTTTGATCAACTTTATTCCACTCAGGATCATATCCTAAAGGTGATATCAATTCTTAAGGAGGATAAAATTACGGAGCATTTGGAAATTGAAACCTATACCTGGGATGTTCTGCCTCTATCTTTAAAAAAGGAACTTTCGGATTCCATAATTCGAGAACTATTATGGTTTAAGCATAAATTTTGAGCATGCAGAAAACCGTCGTGATAAATGTTGTTGGACTCACTAATCGCCTAATTGGAGAGCATACGCCATTTATTGCTTCTTTTCTTAAAAAAGGTGCTGCTTCGAGAATCAAACCTATGCTACCGGGGGTGACATGTTCTGCCCAGTCTACTTATCTTACCGGTAAATGGCCCTCTGAACACGGAATTGTAGGAAATGGATGGTATTTTAAGGAAGAATGTGAAGTAAAGTTCTGGAGGCAGTCTAACAATTTGGTTCAAAGTGAGAAAATATGGGATGCCTTAAAAAAGGAAAACCCCGAGTTTCGATGTTCCAATATGTTTTGGTGGTATAATATGTACTCCAATGCCGATTATAGTGTGACCCCCAGACCAAATTATCTGGCAGATGGGAGAAAAATCCCTGATATTTATTCCTATCCATCCAATCTCAGAGATCATTTGCAAAATGAATTGGGGACCTTTCCATTGTTTCAGTTTTGGGGTCCAAAAACCTCTATTAAATCCAGTAAATGGATTGCTGATGCCAGTATTTTGACGGATAAAAAGTATGACCCAAACCTAACATTAATATACCTGCCACATTTAGATTATAATCTTCAACGGTATGGACTTGATTTTTCCGTAATCAAGAAAGATTTGTCTGAAATAGACGAAGTAGTTAGGCATTTGGCAGGTTATTATGATCAAAAGGACACCAATATTATTTTACTCTCAGAATATGGAATAACGAACGTTTCAAATCCAATTCATCTAAATCGAATCCTCAGAAAAGAAGGGTTAATAGATATAAGGGTTGAGAGAGGCTTAGAGCTTATGGATGCTGGTGCCAGTAGAGCTTTTGCAGTGGCGGATCATCAGATTGCGCATGTTTATATTAAGGATGATACTATTAAGGAAAAGGTGAAGGCTTTATTGAAAGAAGTCCCAGGGGTGGAAAAGGTATTCTCCGGAGATGATCTTATCGAAATGAATTTGGCGCATGAACGTTGCGGAGATTTATTGGTAGTAGCAGATAAAGATTCATGGTTTACCTACTATTTTTGGCTTGATGATGCCCTCGCACCTGATTATGCCAGGATGGTCGACATCCATAAGAAACCTGGATATGATCCGGTGGAAATGTTAACTGATCCAAAAGATCCCTTTGTTATGCCCAAAGTTGTGGCTAAATTGATAAAAAAGAAAATGGGTTTTAGAACAGTGTTGGATATTATTCCTTTGAAAGCTGAGTTGGTCAAAGGTTCCCATGGTCGCATTTCTGAAGAGGAAGATGATTTTCCTATTTTCATTACTAATAAAAAAAGTGTACTCAATAAGGAATCATTCTTAGCTACGGAGGTCTGCGGATTAATAACAAAACACCTAACCGACGATTGATTATGAAAACTATCTTTAAATTTATGTCACTAATCTTTGCAGGCTTATTTTTTTGGGCTGCTTATGTACAATATAACGATCCTGATACCTTACTTTGGATCGCTATATATGTAGCGGCAGCAGTGGTTTCTTTATTGTTTTATTTAGATAAACTGCATTTTCTTGTACCGCTGTTCCTAGGGATGATATATTTGGTTGAAGCTATGATTTCCTGGCCTGATGTCTTTGAAGGAGTAACAATAGGAGCGGGTAATATTGTAAATATTGAAAGAGGAAGAGAAGCGCTTGGGTTACTTATTTTGGCCTTTGTTATGTTTACTTATGCCATTAGGATAAAAATGGTTGAAGCTTCAAAGATCTAAATCAAATTTTTGTCTTAAAAGATCAAGAGCAGGATTAATCTCTCTCAATTTTTCATATTTTTCCTGAGGTGTATATGCATACTTTTTATGTAATACCTCATTTACTTTTATATGTAAGCTTATGTCATAATTATTCAGCTTTTTTCTGAGATATGTAAGCAAGGGATATTGCTCCCTTTCTATTTCCTTTTTCATTGTGCTATTGGGCATCTCAAGCCAAATTTCGGTGTCGTTTAACAGTTTGGGTTCATCTAAACTTAAATTAGAGGACATTATTTTCTTACCTCCCTCAGTTAAGCTGGCTACATAATCATTCCAATGGATAAGGAGTTCTTCTTTACTAAAAACCTCCTTAGGTAGCTTGTCTTCATCAATAATAACCTCAATCTTTTTTAATTGATGTTCTTTTTTTGCTTTCAGACTTGAAATGGATAAACCAGATACTTTTTTAGTACGTGAGGCTATGTTTATTTTAGGTTCTTGCTTAACTAAAGTGTTAGCCTCAGAAATGGCTTCAATTGGAGATGATGGAAGGCTGGGATCGTTTCTTTCTGATTCCACTATTTCATGTTCCTCTTTTGGAATACCCATTGTCTCCTGGACCTGCGTCGATAAGACGTTTTCCGTTTTTAAAGCAGTTGCTGCTTCAGCGGCAGATGGGCATCATCAAGCCAAAAATAGTAGGTAAACCATGAATCTTTA
>NODE-795-length-10985-cov-3.25352_pt1 | contig 10985 bp, 9 predicted proteins | sample MGYA00139097_ERZ477577 | MGnify/ENA metagenome assembly ERZ477577 | reverse complement strand
TACAGCGACGCATCCGGGCGTTCAACCCCTGGCCCGGTTCAGAGACATGGTATAACGAGATCAAACTACGTATCTGGCAGTCTGAATGTGAGAATGAAACTCACCAGCACCAGCCCGGCGTTATCGTATCGGCTGACAAATCAGCCATCAGGGTAGCCTGTAGAGAAGGGATATTACGTATACTTGTATTACAGCGACCTGGCGGCAAAGCACTCGGAGTTGCCGATTTCCTGAATGGTATGAAACTGGATGCCGGAACCAGACTGGAAAATACTAACGATGTCTAAGCGAAAAAAAATCTCCTCCCGTTTTGTCGCATGCAGAGCAGTACAATCTGTAGCTAACCAGGGTCTAAACAGCGACCATGCCCTGGCAGAAGCTGGAATTTCTGAATTAAACGATAAGCGCGATGCTACATTTGCCAGGTCAGTCTGCCTCGGCACTCTGCGCTGGTACCAGCAGATGGAAGCATTGCTCTCATTATTGCTGGACAAACCATTACAACGCAAAAACCGGGATATACATTCTCTTTTGTTAACCGCATTGTTCCAGTTATCAAAAACAGATATTGCCAGGCACGGCGTTGTTTCTGAAACAGTTAATGTCGTTGATGCGTTAAACAAAAAGTGGGCAAAAGGCCTGGTCAATGGTGTTCTAAGGAATTACATTCGACAGGCCGATGCACTGAACAATAAGCTATCTAAATCGCCTGTCGCAGAAACATCTCACCCACAGTGGCTGCTTAGTATCCTGCAGCAGGCATGGCCGCAGCAATGGCACAAAATCACTGAAGAGAATAACAAACAGGCACCAATGTCACTCAGAGTCAATGAACGGCGGAGTAGCAGGAATGAGTATCTAGGCATGCTGAAGGCAGCAAACATCGATGCCAGCAACAGCGACATTTCAACTTCTGGCATTACCCTGAAATCGCCCTGTTCGATAGAAATGCTGCCGGGTTTTGACGATGGCCTGGTCTCTGTACAGGATATTGCACCCCAGCTCGCGCCCAGTTTTCTTGATTTACAGCACGGCCAGCGAGTACTTGATGCCTGTGCAGCTCCTGGCGGAAAGACAGCGCATATTATTGAAGCCACGAATGGAGACCTGGTACTGACAGCAGTGGAGATAGACCCGCTACGGTTGCAGCGCGTAACTCAGAATATGCAAAGGCTAGGACATGGGATTGAAGTCATTGAAGGGGATGCCGGCCAGCCTGAAACCTGGTGGTCTAAGCATAAGTATGACCGTATTCTTCTCGATGCACCATGTTCTGGCAGTGGCGTCATTCGACGCCATCCGGACATTAAACTACTGCGCAGACCGTCAGATATCGAGCGGCTTGCCGAGCAGCAGCTAAGACTATTACACGCCCTTTGGCCACTGCTGAATGATGGTGGAAAACTACTCTACGCCACCTGTTCCATCCTGCCTCAGGAGAATGAAAACATTGTTCATTGCTTCCTCGCTGAAGAAGAAACTGCAATGGAGCAGGATATACATGTAAACTATGCCCATTCGCGCCAACATGGAATTCAAATCCTGCCAGGCGAACACCAGATGGATGGCTTCTTTATGCTTGTCTGCAAAAAAAATAACACCCCCCCTGCTGCTCAGCCTTTTGCTGTTGGTCGCAGTCTGGTCCAGCAGCGCACACGGCCGCGACATGAGCATTGACCAGATTGAAGCACGCCTGGACGGACAGTCAATACAGGTTGACGGAAACCTCACACTGACGCTGACGGATGATGTCAGAAAAGCCCTGAGCAAAAGCATTCCGTTACAGTTAAACATGGAGTTCGTACTCAATCGGGCTCGTAATTATTACTACGACAAGGAAGTCGCCGTGTGGACTGTGCCCATTATCATCTCTTACAAACCGGTATCAGATGAATACGTGGTTAGCAGACCCGACCTACCGAACCAGGAAGAAACGTTCGGCAGCCAGCGCGCTGCACTGGAAAGATTGGGTGTGTTCAATAATTTAAGCCTGCCATTACCAGAGCCATTAAAAGAGGGAAAACGATACTACCTCGAAGCCCGTGTGAAACTTGATTTAGGTCAATTACCCGCCATGATGCGCCCTCTGGCCTATTTCTCATCATCCTGGCACCTCAACAGCAAGTGGACAGAGTGGCCACTCAATCGCTGAAAAATATCATTGCCGGCCCTGTACCGGCACTGATTCTGTCGTTAATACTGCTTGTAGCACTGTTACTGCTGAGTTTTGCCGCCCAGAATACCGCTAAGCTGGCGGATATCTATGCACCGCTATTAGTTGTTAATCTGGTTGGAATCTTTGTACTGCTGGTGCTCAACCTGGGCAGCCTTTACAAGCTGATCAAGCAGGTCCGTTCGAAAGTCATTGGCTCGCGCCTGACATTACGCATGGTTACTATGTTCAGCCTGCTGGCCTTTCTGCCCTTAATCGTGGTCTATTATATCTCGATACAATTTCTCAGCCATGGCATCGATAGCTGGTTTGATGTCCGCATTGAGCAGGCCATGTCTGATGCAACCCTGCTTGGACAAGTTTCTCTTAAATCACTCAAAGAAGGACAGATAGAGACCCTGATCCGCTACGTTCCTGATGTAGAAAACACCTCAGACAGCCTTGAGCTAATCAGTCTACTGGACAGAATCCGACGTGAAGAAGGATACAGTGAAACAGCCATGTTCACTCAAAACGGGCGTATTCTCGCTTCCAGTTCAATGCAACCCGGCACTTTACTACCTTCGCAGCCAGGCGAACGTGTCTTCACAGCACTCGACAGCAATGGCGTTTACGCTGAGCAGGAAACAGGAGTTGATGGCAGCCGGATCATTCGACTTGCCGTCATCGTTCCGCCATCTACTGTGGGCATGCCCCCCCATGTGCTGCAGGCAATCAAACCAATTCCTCTTCGTTTCGCAAACCTGGAATCAAGTATCAATACTGCCATTGGCGAGTATGACCGGCTGCTATACCTGCGTGGACCAATCAAATTTGGCTTTATCATGACCTTGAGCCTGGTCAGCCTTATGACTTTGCTGCTGGCGGTGTGGACGGCCACTTTCTCTGCAAGACGCCTGGCATCACCTTTGCGCGAACTGGCCGAAGGCACCCAGGCCGTCGCTGATGGCAACTACAACACGCAGTTGCCCGTCACCAGCCATGATGAGCTTGGCATCTTGATCAAGTCATTCAATCGCATGACCCAGCAGATTTCAAAGGCACGTGAAAATGCACAACAGAGCCAAATCAAGCTGGTCGAACAACACACTTACCTGGAAACAGTACTTAGCCACCTGTCCTCTGGCGTTTTATCTTTTGATGCCAATCAGAAACTGCGGACGCATAATAACCGTGCATGCGAAATACTGGATATTGAAGAACTGGATACACTCTATAATAAAAACATCCTGCAATTATCCCAGTCACTGGCACCACTTAAAAACTTTTTCATTATTCTGAATGAAGCAATTCTGGCAAACCAGCCTGAATGGAATGAGGAAGTGACCCTGTTCAGCTCGCATGGCAAACAGGTTTTGTTATGTCGTGGAACGCGCCTGCCCGGTAACCAGCCAGGTGGTTCAGGCTATGTTTTTGTCTTCGACGACATCACCGTCATGTTGCAGGCACAGCGAGATGCGGCATGGGGTGAAGTTGCCAGGCGTTTAGCACATGAAATCAAGAATCCGCTGACGCCAATACAGTTATCGGCTGAGAGGATTAGAAAAAAATATCTCCACACACTGGATGACTCGCAGAAACAGACTCTGGATCGCGCAACACGCACTATTTCCGAACAGGTAGACTCCATGAAAGAGATGGTGAATGCCTTTTCCAGCTATGCTCAGCCTGTCAGCATGAATATCCATGATGTAGATCTGAATCAGCTGCTGGCGGATGTATTAGAACTACATAAAGGACACTTCGGGCAAGTCGAGGTGACACTGTCGCTGGATGACTCCATCCCTCCGATGATGCTAGATTCCGGTCGCATGCGCCAGGTATTTAATAATCTCATCGTTAATGCCGTGCATGCTCTTGAGCACACTGAAAACGCGAAACTGTTGGTCAGCACCCAATCAGGAACAGGCAAGAATGAAAAGATTGTCACCATACGCGTTGAAGACAATGGCCAGGGAATCCAGAAAGAACTGATGGAGCAATTATTTGAGCCCTATGTAACCAGTAAGGAGAAAGGCAGCGGCCTGGGTCTGGCCATTGTGAAGAAAATTATTGACGAGCATGGTGGCGCAATCTGGGCAAAAAACATGAAAAACGGCGGCAGCTGCTTTACCATACAATTACCCGTCAAAATGAACAGATTGGCTCAGCAACAACAATCAAAAACTGATAAACGATGAATAATAATCGCATTCTAATTACTGATGATGAACCTGAAATTTGCCGCCTGGTGCAGGAAATTCTGGAAGATGAGGATTACATCGTAACCACCGCTGCTAATGCTGAGGAAGCACGCATTGCAAGAATTGAATTTAATCCAGACCTTGTGTTGCTTGATATATGGATGCCCGGCACCGATGGCATCGCATTGTTAAAAGAATGGATGGACAATGAGGAAACACCTCCCTCCGTAGTTATGATGTCCGGGCATGGCAATGTTGAAACTGCTGTTGAGGCCATTCGCTATGGCGCATATGATTTTCTTGAGAAGCCGCTTTCAATGGCCAAGCTTATTGTCACTGTTCAGCGAGCTCTACAGAATGTACAACTACGCAACGAAAATGTGCAGCTGCGTCAACAATTACAACCGGTTAATGAACTGATCGGCGACAGCCCGAGCATGCAGCAGCTAAGAGAACAGATAAAGCTTGTTGCTAATACTGAGAGCTGGGTACTGGTCAGTGGTGAACCCGGTAGTGGCAAGGAAATTGCCGCTCGCATGATTCATAATCTTAGTCCTCGCGCTGATGCCAAACTGGTTACCATCAACCTTGCAGCCATCCCAGTTGAAAACATTGCAGTGCAAATGTTCGGATCAGAAAAGAACGGCCTAGTGGCTGCAGGATCTTTTGAGCAGGCCAGAGGTGGCACATTACTGCTTGATGAAATAGCCGACATGGACCTCGACACACAGGCCAAGCTAATTGGAGCGCTGCGAGAAAATCGTTTCCTGCGTGTGGGTGGCAATTCGCCTGTTGAACTGGATGTACGCGTCATCGCTGCAACTACACACAACCTTGAAGAAGAAGTCTCTGCCGGCAGATTTCGCGAAGACCTGTATTACCGCCTGAATGTCATACCGATCAGAATCCCGCCTCTGCGCGAACACCCGGAGGACGTTCAATTACTGATTGATTACTATCTCGACTACATGGTCAGTGTCGATCATTTACCCGCTCGGCGATTCTCCAGTGCTTCGATGAATATACTCAGACAATACAGCTGGCCAGGTAATGTGCGGGAATTAAAAAATCTTGTCCAGCGGCTGCTGACCCTGAATCGTGGAGAAGAAGTTGCTGTGGAGGAAGTGCAATCCGCCCTTGGTAAGCGCACTATTACAGAAGATTCACCACAGTATACACCTGAGTATAATCAGTCACTACGAGAAGCACGTGATGATTTTGAGCGCCATTACCTGCTACACCACCTGAAGCAGGTCGGTGGCAATGTTAGTGAACTCGCACAAATAACTGGCATGGAAAGGACCCATCTTTACCGCAAGCTGAAGGCCCTCGACATCAACCCGAAGAATAGCCGTAAACATTAAAGTATTATGAAAATAATCATTCTCGGTGCCGGTCAGGTTGGCACATCTGTTACTGAAATTCTGTCACGTGAAGCCGGTGGAGATATCACTCTCGTTGACATTGATGAAGAGCGCCTGAGTCTGCTGCAAAACAAGTTTGATATTCGAACAGTACATGGCCATGCATCATACCCGGATGTTTTACGTGAAGCAGGGTGCGACGATGCAGAACTCATACTTGCCGTCACTAACAGTGATGAAACCAATATAGCGGCCTGCCAGATTGCGTCTATCCTGTTTAATACTCCAAAAAAAATTGCACGCATTCGCGCTACAGAATATGTCAGTGAAGAGCGCCTGTTTGCTGAAGGTGGACTCGGTGTCGATGACATTATCAGCCCCGAGCAAATAGTCACCACTGAACTGCTGCGCTTGATTGAACGGCCCGGTGCCCTGCAAGTGCTGGATTTTGCCAATGGCCGAATTCAACTCGTCGCCATCAAAGCCTATGATGATGGCCCCCTGGTTGGCCATCACCTACGCGCCTTAAAAGACCACTTGTCCAATATCGAAACCCGTGTTGTCGCTATCTATCGAGAGGGTGAAGCCATCATGCCTGATGGGGATACCGTGATAGAAGTGAACGATGAAGTTTTCTTCATTGCCGCAACGGAGCACATACGCGATGTTATGAGTGAAATGCGCAAACTGGATAAGCCGGTGCGTACAATTATGCTTGCAGGTGCCGGTAATATTGGCTTCCGACTGGCTGAAGCGCTGGAACAGAAAAACTACAAGGTCAAACTAATTGAGCATAGCCCTGAACGGGCAACAGAAGTTTCAAAACATCTCAAACGCACCATCGTCCTTGTTGGTGACTCAGCAGATGAAGAACTGCTGAAGATGGAAAACATCGATAAAATGGATGTTTTCTGTGCTATCACTAATGATGACGAAGCCAATATTTTATCAGCCATGCTAGCAAAACAACTCGGTGCACGAAGGGTAATGTCAATCGTTAACCGTACTGCATATGCTGACTTGATAGAGCGCACGATGATCGATATTGCTTACTCGCCGAAGCAGGCAACGATAGGCAGTGTACTGCCAAAATTTCGCACCGGCGCCCTGGAAGCTGTCCACTCACTGCGTCTTGGAACAGCGGAGGCGATTGAGGCCATTGCTCTCGATGACCAGTCCAGTAAAGTGGTTGGACGGCGAATTGATGAAATTCCATTACCCAAAGGAACTATTATTGGCGCCATACTACGGGGGGAAGAAGTCATCATCCCTCATCATGATACGGTGATAGTAAACCAGGACCATATAATCCTGTTTGTGCAGGAGAAGAAACACATCAACGATGTTGTCGCATTATTTCAGGTTAGTGCCTTCTTTATCTGATCCTGATTTATTTATTTTATGCAAACACGACTCATCCTCAAGGTCCTCGGCTTCTTACTGATCATCTTCAGTGTCAGCCTTTTGCCGCCCTTGCTGATTGGATGGTTTGATGCTGATGGTACTCACCTGGTGTTTCTGCAGTCATGGATTGCTGTGCTAGTCCTCGGCGCCCTGATGTGGCTGCCGAATAGAAAAAAATCAGATGATCTACGAATTCGTGACGGTTTTCTCATCGTCGTTTTATTCTGGCTGGTACTTGCACTTTCCGGTGCACTGCCCTTTATGCTGGCAGAAAACCCTCATATGTCAGTTATTGATGCCGTGTTCGAGTCCATGTCCGGGCTAACAACAACCGGGGCTACAGTTCTGACGGGGCTTGACGCCCTGCCACGATCTATCCTCTATTACCGGCAGCAATTGCAATGGCTTGGCGGTATGGGCATCATCGTACTGGCTGTCGCCATAGCTCCGGTTCTCGGGGTGGGTGGTATGCAGTTATTCCGCGCCGAAACCCCCGGCCCGATGAAAAACAACAAACTGACACCTCGCATTACTGAGACCGCCAAGGCACTCTGGTATATCTATTTTGGCCTGACTGTGCTTTGCGCCATGCTCTATTTTGCCGCTGGAATGAATCTTTTTGATGCAATCGGCCACAGCTTCTCTACCCTCGCGATCGGCGGATTTTCAACTCATGATAAAAGTATTGGATTTTTCAATAACCCTCTGATTGACACTATAGCCATGCTATTTATGGTTATAGCCGGTATTAATTTTTCACTGCACTACCTGGCTATACGCCGGCGCAGTCTGCGACAGTATGTTTCAGATTCCGAGGTAAAAGCCTTCCTGTTAATTCTTGCTACACTTTCTGTGATTACCGTTACGCTGCTAATTCTTGAAGGCACCTTTGAGGACACTGGTGTTGCCATAAGGCTGGGGCTGTTTCAGGTTATATCGATAGCGACCACGACCGGTTTCACCACTAATAACTTCAGTTACTGGCCTGGCCTCCTGCCAGTATTACTTATCATCAGCAGTTTTGTCGGCGGTTGCGCAGGCTCCACTGCGGGTGGAATGAAGGTGATTCGGGTAGAACTATTGCTGCGTCAGGGTCGACGCGAAATCGATCGCCTGCTGCACCCCAATGCAGTATTGCCGATTAAACTGAATAAACGCCCAGTACCTGACAGCGTCATAAATGCTGTGTGGGGCTTCTTCGCGCTATACGTGATCAGTTTTGTAAGCCTTGGGCTGCTTATGATGATGAGTGGCTCAGATATTGTCACTGCCTTCTCCGCGACGGCAGCCTGCCTGAATAACCTTGGCCCGGGCCTGGGTGATGTGGCAAACAACTACCAGTCTATTAGTGATGCTGGCAAATGGATATTAAGCTTTACCATGCTGCTGGGCAGGCTCGAATTATTTTCCCTGCTGGTTGTTTTAACACCGGCCTTCTGGAAGCGATAATAACACTAGTTACTGATTTTTTTCTTCAATTTCCCAGCATCTACCCGCAACCATATTAACAGCCTAGCGAACCCAGTCCACGATATAATCTACCAGTTCATCGTGGTCCACGTCAGCTTCGCTAACAACCTTACCCCGCACTGATGCGCCCGAATCATGTACTGTGCTGGATGTGCCCGAAACCAGAGGGTGCCACCATGCCAGTTTGCGTCCTTCAGATAGCCGGCGGTAAGCACAGTCTTCTGGCATCCAGGAATAATCTCCAACATTGTCGGGTGTCAATTTGACACAATCCGGCACCATGGTGCAGCGATTTTCATAGTCATTGCAACGACAGGCATTCTGATCCAGCAGATAGCAGACAACATTCGTATAGAAGACATCGGCGCTTTTAGAGTCTTCAAGCTTTACAAGACAGCACTGTCCACATCCGTCACATAGCGACTCCCATTGCTCATTCGTCATCTCATCAAGTGCTGTGGTTTTCCAGAATTCTGACATAATCACCTTTGGAGGCTTACATAAGCTACCCAATATTCATTCAGTCGTATTTGCTGTTGAATATTTACATAAATTTTAGTGTACTGACCACCTAATGAAGCTAGACTACAGATCTACTTTATAATAATACTAATATCAATTTTCACCACTCATTCCACTAAAGGATTAAACAATATGAAAAAATTACTCCCCTTCCTGCTTACGCTTTTGTTGATGCCCGGGTTAAGCCTGGCCCAGCAGTCCGGCTCTTATGCCTCATCCAGCGCAGGAAACTCTCAGTCCCGCCCTGCGCCCGATACTATTCTACGGATGGGCATTGAGGACCTGCAGACATTCCTTAACAGTGACCAGGCTGGCAACAAGGAAGCACTGGTTGGATTAATTCGCGCACGAATTGCTCCGCAGTTTGATATCGAAACACTGGCACGCTGGTCGGGCGGCTACTGGTACGAGCAGATGAATCCTGAACAGAGAAAAGTCTTTACAATAAAACTGGCAAAGTCATTTTTCTCTTCACTGGCTAACATTGTAGGTGGCTATGCGGGTAATATGCCAGAAGTAAGATTCATGCCGCACCGCCGCATTAATCAGAACGAAGTCGATGTCACCGCTCGCATCCTGCAGCCTAACAACTATCCAATTGATGTGCGATTCTCATTCCACAAGACTCCCCGTGGATGGCTAATTTTTGATGTCAGTACCAATGGCATCAGCGCCATCAATTACTACCGCAAAATGTTTAATACACGTGCCAGACAGGGTGGACTTGAGGCTCTTTACTAATCTAGATCGCTCGATACCTCGATTTAGATTTGTGTGTCACCATCTCGTACTTCAACATAACAAGGCAATTTCCGAATTCCTGGAGATTGCCTTGTTACGCACAGTGACACAATGACCCGACTTGATCATTCAAACGCAGCCTTCTCAGCCTCAAGGATGGCTAGGCTGATATGCCTTCCAATCTCATCATCAAACCCCGGCCATTGCTGATATTCAACCAGCTTTTCGACCACCTTATCCTTCATCTCAAAATCTGACAGACCTTCCTCGTAAAATTCCGCTACTGTGTTGTAAAGTGTTACGACATAATTACGGAAACTCTCGATTATCTTTCTATCACCTGCCGGCCCGTGACCGGGGACATAATGCCTGAAGTTATCTTCAAGCAGTTTATCTGTCATTTTAATAGTACCCCTAAAGGTACCATCATCGAATCTGGCAACACGTTTATAGGTTACATTGTCACCGGTAAACATTACGGAATCTTCTACAATTTCGAACATTGCATCGGTATAGCTGTGAACCGCTGGCATGATATGTACCTTAACGGTCAGGCCGGATATCTTGACGGTATCGCCATCTTTCAGTTCATATTCCGGAATCACTGCACGTGTCCCATCAGTTGCCCCGTTGGTCAGGCTACTCATGGTTTTTATCCATGCCTCAGCTTCTGATTCTTTCGCTTTCCTGATCATTTCAGGATGGGCATAAAATTTCGCATCGGGGTACTCTTGACGAATCGCCTGATTTCCCAGCCAGTGATCTCCATGGACGTGGGTGTTAAAAACCAGCGTTACCGGTTTGTTCGTCAGCTTTTTTAATTGCCTTAACACCATGCGCCCGGACTCAAGACTCGAACCTGGATCGATAATAATGACACTGGAATTACCCATCAGTATTGCAGGATTATTCATAAATCCCAGGTTTTTCGGGTTAGGCCTCTCTGTTGGACCGATAATGACATAAGTATGTTCAGCAAGCTGCTCTGCCTTGTAGTCAGGAACAGGCGTCCCGGCAATTGACTCAACAGAGGCCAATACAAGAGTTAAAAATAGAAATATACCTTTGTTCATAGCTTCCTCATTTTTTTGTTATGACTCAGCGCCCTGTTTTATCGCTAGCTGAAGT
>NODE-794-length-10996-cov-4.91171_pt1 | contig 10996 bp, 11 predicted proteins | sample MGYA00139097_ERZ477577 | MGnify/ENA metagenome assembly ERZ477577 | reverse complement strand
CATGACGCCGGCACGCTATTTCAGGGATATTCTGGGATGCGAACCGAATGCGGCCATGCTGGCTATCCCGTCCCCCTTTCTCCGACAAAACCTGAAGGTGCTCATTGCCAGCGGCATATCGACCTATTATGCCCAGCGGGAAGAGAGCGTCGATCGGATTGTGGCACTGGTCCGGAGCTTCATCCATCCCAAAAAAGGCAATTACCTGTGCTTTTTCCCTTCATATGAATACATGACCATGGTGGTCGAACGATTTGAAGAACATGAGGGTGATGTCCAGGTCCTGGTGCAGGTGCGCGAGATGGACGAAGCCGGGCGTGCCCGGTTTCTCGACCGATTTTCAACGCAGAACGATCAAACGATGGTCGGATTTGCCGTGATGGGGGGGATTTTCGGCGAGGGTATCGATCTGGTGGGAGAGCGGCTCAGTGGTGCCGTCATTGTGGGTGTTGGTTTGCCGGCCATTTGCCCGGAAAGAGACCTGATTCGCGGCTATTTCGATAGGCGGGGGGCCGGTTTTGATTTCGCTTACCGTTTCCCGGGGATCAACCGGGTACTGCAGGCGGCTGGCCGGGTGATTCGCACCGATCAGGATCGCGGCGCTTTGTTGCTCGTGGACCAGCGTTTTGGCCGCTCCATTTACCAGGGGCTGCTGCCCGACCACTGGGCAATGGCGATGGCCGGATCGGAACAGCAAATGGAAAACAAGCTGAAGCGATTCTGGTCATCCGAAAATTGACTGTCAGCCCCTCCAAAAGGGCGTCCTGCAACGTGTCAACTTGGATAGGTGTCGGTAGAAGAGGCTTCAAACCGGTCTATTCTATTTTGGTCTGCTTTCCTTTTTTCTTGGGGTCTGCCGCCGCGCCCAGACAATAGGTGCGCCAGTCGCAGTCGATAATGTCGCAGTCTGCATTACCCATTCTGAAGCAGTCCGTCATCCCTGCAGTTCGTTGCAGACTCCGGACCATGGCGATAATGTCAACTTGTCCGTCGGGACAAAGCTTTTTTTCGATATCATCCTTTGCGGTCGGGTTGGCTTTGCTGCTGGAACGATACGGCTTCTGGTTTTCTGGAACGGAAGATCGATGTTGATCCATCATCGTTAGCTCTTTTGATGTTGGTCAAGGGTCAGGGGTGTAAATGAGGTATCGCTGATCAGCAAATGACGGCACGGTTTGTTTCGATGGACACAAATACGCCGGTGGATGAAGGCAATCCGGATTGCCTGAAAAGCAGATCAGCAGCCCAGAATCACTTGTCGCAGGCGTTTTTTCCGCTGTCGTTGGTGCAACCGAATTCGGATGGAGAGCCGTGAACCGTTGCAGACTGAAGCCACGGACAGGGCCTGATCATTGTAAACCGGCAAGCCAGAACGCTAATATGGGCTCATCATGGCCGCAGATGGTGATTTGATGTGGTAGCGGCTTTCCTCTGTGCAATCAATGGCGCTGTAATAGATGCTTTTTGCGGTTACCAGATGGAATTCCTGAACGTCATGCAAAATTTTACAGTCTTTCAGGCACTCATCCTTCGGGTCGTTCCTTCTTTCGCAGGTTTTGCATGGAGAAGATATCATCTTGTTCTCCTTTCGTAGCATGCGCCATACCATTACTGGCTGTTAAAAGAACATGGTGCCCGTTAACCTTACGATTTGTTGTCCATGAATGGAAAACGTAGGCAGGATCAGTCGATTCTCCACCCCTTTTAGACAATCAACCTTTACCTGCTGTATACATACTATCGGCAGATAAAAAAAAGTCTATAGGGTATTCGACTCATTTTTTTAGGTTTTTTTACTATATCCCGGGAGAAAATCCCGAGTAGTGAGAACACTTGGGGGTAAAAGAGGATTTAAATACAAGATGTTGATATGGCTTCATGTAAAATGAAACAACCCCTTGTTCGTCACTGGCGGGAAATTGCGTCAAAACGATAATTTATTTGTCAGATCAAAATAGAAAGCAGTCTGTTCATGTTGTTTTGCAGCATTCGGGCTCACTCTTTCCACAGGTCGATATCAATGAGTCCCAGCTTGGCTGCGTAACGCACGAGATCCATGGCGCTGTGCAGATCGAGTTTTTTCATGATGTTGGAGCGGTGATTCTCGACAGTTTTAATACTGATGCAAAGCCGGTCGGCAATTTCCGATTTCGGGAGCCCTTCGGCTAGCATGCGCATTATTTCTTGTTCCCTGGGAGTGAGACGGCCATAGTCCGTATCACTTACCCGTGCCTCGCGGACGGGTAATTTCATCAGCCGCTCCACGACCTCGTGAGAGATGGAGCTGTCTAAAAAATACTCACCTTGAATAACGGCATGGAGTCCTTGAACCAGTCGGCCAGCGGCAGATTCCTTGACCACATAGCCGGTTGCACCAGCCTGAAATGCTTCCACGATGTAATCGATCTTTGAGTGCATGCTGACAATCATCACCCGGGTGTCAGGCAGGGCCTCCCTTATCCGTCGGGTCAACTGCATGCCGCTCTCATCCGGCAGCGAAATGTCCACCAGGGCTACATCAGGTTTGATCTTTTTGGCCATGGCAAGACCATTGCGTGAATCTCCAGCCTCGCCTTCGACCGTGAAATGACGGTCCCCGGCAATAATGGATTTTAGGCCTTCTCTGAACAACGGGTGGTCGTCAATAATCAGAATGCGCTTCCTGGAAGACACTGGTTTTCTCCTTCAGAGGGATGGCAATGAAAATATAGGTGCCTTTGTTGGGTTTGGATTGGATGTTGATTTTTCCTTGCAGCAAACGAACCCGCTCCACCATGCTTTGCAGGCCCATGCGCTTTTCCTTCAGGGCCCGTTTTCGGCGGTCGTTTACGTCAAAGCCCTTACCATTGTCTTTGATACGTATTACGATGTCCGGAGAGGAGGCAACCAACCGGATCGTTACCCGATTGGCGCCGGCGTGCCGTTTGATGTTGTTCAAGGCTTCCTGGATCAACCGGTAAATATTAATTTCCGTTTCATATTCCAGGTCCAGTTCGTCCACGCCGGCGGCAGCGAAATCGATTTCCGCAGGCGTGGATTTGGAAAAATCCTCACAATACAGGTACAGGGTTTTGACTAAGCCCAACTGGTCCAGACCGGGGGGGCGCAGATCGTAGGCCATGTCCCTGACAGTGGCAATCGACCGCTGCAGGATATCGGACAATTGCGAAACTTTATTACTGGTTTCGGTCGACTGGTCTTTGAACAGGGTCTCCAAGCTGATTTTCAGTGTCGACAGGTCCTGGGCAATGTGGTCGTGCAAATCCCGGGATATTTTAAGACGTTCATTCTCTTGCGCTTTAATCAATTGATGAGTGAGAAACTGCACCTGATCCTGGGCCTGTTTTCGCTGGGTGACATCGACGCCAACGCTCAAAATTTCAACGATCCGGTTGGCTTTATCCCACACGACTTTGTTGGTCCAGGCAATCCAAGCGCGTCGACCGTCCCGACGGATATTTTCGATTTCATTGGTGGGGTATCGTTCCGGATGCTTCAAAAAATCCATCATCAGGGAACGGTAGTCCCGTCCTTCGGAGGACCGCCACGGAATGATGCTTCCCAATATATTCCGTCCGATGACCTCCTGTTCGGGAAATCCGAAAAATTTCCGGGCATATTCATTGAAAAAAGTGATGCTCCCCAAGGGGTCATAGCGTACGATGATGCTGTTGGTGTTCTGGACCAGTTCCCGGTATTTTGCCTCGCTGAAGCGAAGGGCGGCTTCGGATTTCTTGCGGGCAGTTACATCTCTGGCAATGGTATGGGCACAGGCGTTGCCGGCAATAACAATTTTGCGGCTGCTGAATTCCGTATAGATGGTGCGGCCGTCTTTCCTGGCGATTCTTGCCTCACCGGAGATGGATTGACCGGCCCAGATGCGTTTAAAGAAATCATTGTGCCGTTCTGGGTCAACTTTGGCGTAAAGATTGAAAATCTTGAGTTTTTTTAGTTCATCCGGTCGGTATCCGGTCAACTGGGTGGCGCTGCGGTTGAAAATCAGGATGACCCCGTCGGCGCCGCTGATGAAAATGGCATCCTGGGAGCCGTCGAAAATGATGCGGTGCCGCTCCTGGCTCTCTCTCAACGTTTTTTCGATCTTTTTTCGGTCTTCAATCTCGTTGAGCAGGTGTTCGTTGATCAGCGTCAGGTCTCGGGTCCGGGCGTGTACCCGTTCTTCCAGATTGCGCCGGTGCCTTTCCAGTTCCTCTTCGGCTTCCTTCCGCTGGTGGATGTCGATAATCATACCGAATTTGGAAATAGATCCGCCCGGATGCACCAGGGGGGTGTCGATTACGTAATACCAGCGCCCATCTTTGGGGCTCTTCACTTCCCAGCGAACGGTTTCCCCTTTGAATACGCGTTCGTTGCGGCACCAGGGGCAAACCTGGTCCAAGTGGTGCAAGACCTTGTGGCAAAGTTGCCCTGTACCGTCAAATCCCGTGCGTTTGATCAACCGCTCGTTCATGAACTCGATGCGATAATCTTTGGTACAAACATACACGAAGCCATCGAAAGCCTGAATAATGGCGGACAACTGAAGATCCCTTGCCTTCAAGGCTTCCTGGGCAGAGCGATTCTCGGAAAAAGAGGTTTCGATGGCAACACCGGGTATTCCACCGGACTGAAATTCCTTTGCAGGCATGGCAAGGTGCTTCAATCGGCTACACTCGCTCATCCGGATGACTCCTGTGGGTGGTTGAGGGTGGATCAATGATATGACTGCTGAAAAGTTATCTCAGAACCCGATCTCTGAAAAGAAAAAACTTTGAAAAAGGTGAAATATTCGTTAGAACACGATACGATTGGTAAAAAGGTGGACCCAACATGACTGATGATGAACCGCTGGAAACAAATGACGATCGACGGATCAGTGTCAAACAGGCCATCTTGGCTTACGCCCAAAGCGAGAAAGTCAAGTCTGGATTAATCTGGATCTGCCAGGTCTCCGACCAGGTGGCAGTCATGGACGGCTCGGGTAGACGGCAGGGACTGCGCCTGCTAAAAACACTCGCCCATATGGTTGCCGATGAATCGGATCTGGCCGGCAGGATCACCGGTGATAGATGCTGGCATGAGATTGGAAAGAAGATCAATATGGCGCTGGTGATGATCAACTCCGGCGTTCCTCAGGAGACCGCCTTCCATCTGACGCAGGCCCTGACCCGAGTTACCCGCCTTGGTGGGCAAGCCGCATCGGTGTTAAAGGAAAGGGGCCTATTGTAGGAGACGGTCATGACCCCATCATCGGAGGACCAATAGCGACATGAAAGACAAAATCGGTATCTACTACTACCCCATTCCTGAGAATAAACGCGTGCGCATGTATGTTCGCGAGAAAAACAAGGATGTTGAATTCAGAATGAAAAATGAAGACGACCCCAGCGTCTGGAATGATCACGGCTGGGTCCCCTATGGTGCCATTCAACAGGCCCAGGTGTTGTATGAGAAACGTGGCCAGTTCGATCCGAATCTGGCGTACGACATCCAGATTGCGAAAGTATTGATACGTGACGGCGGTTAGAGCGGATCCGCGATATATGGGTCTCGCTAACACTAAAGGAAGAAAAGGGCAGCATCCATGGTTTTACAGGGATCGACCGGGCTGGTGGTTTTTATTCTTCTGGCCTGGCTGATGGGTGAAAATCGCAGACTGGTGTCGTGGAAAATGGTGGTCGTGGGTTTGGGTGTCCAGGTGCTCACCGGCCTGATTCTGCTGAAAATGCCGGTTTTCAGGCATGTTTTCCTGGTGCTGAACGACGGGGTCATGGCTCTGGAGGCGGCCACCGCGGCCGGCACCGCATTTGTTTTCGGCTACCTCGGCGGCGCCCCATTGCCCTTTGCAGAGACCTATCCAGGTGCTGCCTTCGTGCTTGCGTTCAGGGCGCTTCCGCTGGTTCTGGTAATTAGCGCCCTGTCGGCCCTGCTGTTTCATTGGCAAATCCTTCCACTCGTGGTCAGGGGCTTTTCCTGGTGCTTGCGAAAGACCATGGGCCTGGGTGGTGCCGAAGGATTGGGTGTGTCGGCAAACGTATTTGTAGGCATGGTGGAGTCCCCGCTGTTTGTGAGGCCTTATCTGGAAAAGATGACCCGTAGTGAGTTGTTCACCTTGATGACTGCGGGGATGGCCACCATTGCCGGAACGGTGATGGTCCTATACGCCAGTATTCTGGGTGATGCCATTCCCGGCGTCATGGGCCATATCCTCACCGCCTCCATCATCAGCGTTCCGGCTGCCGTCACCGTGGCAAAGGTTATGGTCCCTGAGACTGGATCACCCACCAGTGGGCATCTGATGGTGGCGGCTCCGGATGCCGGCAGTATGGATGCTATCACCCGGGGAACGCTTCAAGGTGTTGAATTGTTATTTAATATCGTCGCTATGCTGGTGGTGCTGGTGGCGCTGGTTCATCTTGTCAATACGATGTTGGGGGTTTTTCCTGACATGGAAGGGCAGCCGCTTACCCTTCAGCGGGTGTTGGGAGGCGTGATGGCGCCGATTGTCTGGTTCATGGGGGTGCCCTGGCAGGAGGCGCAGGTGGCTGGCGGCCTCATGGGCGTAAAAACCATGTTGAATGAATTTCTTGCCTACCTGGAACTCAGCCGCCTGGCCCCGGGTACCCTGAGTGACCGCAGCATGCTCATCATGACCTACGCCATGTGCGGGTTTGCCAACCCTGGCAGTTTGGGGATCATGATCGGGGGCCTGGGAACCATGGTCCCAGACCGGCGCAGCGAGATCGTTGCCTTGGGTTTACGCTCAGTGGTGGCCGGTACGCTAGCCACCTGCATGACGGGTGCAGTGGTGGGGATTCTGAATTGATTGTTTTGAAACTGCTTTTATGCAGAAAATTTCTGAAGCACCTGCTTAACGGTATTACCATCGGCGGAAGCGCCGAAGTGGGCCATTATGGTGCCCATGGCCTGCATTTTATTCTTATAGGCTGAAAAATCGATATTAGCATCGATCCATTGGCTAATCTCATCTTGTGTGGCCATTTTAGGCAGGTAAGCCTCGATGATGGCGATAAAGGGAGATGTCGACCCCTGACCGCTCTTTTCCAGCATTTCCTTCTCCGATTTAATCAGTTTTTTGAGTATTTTGATGATCTCTTCATCCGATAATTGTTTTTTGTCCGAACGGGCCATTTCTCCCATGACGACCCGGATTGCATCTTTTTGAACCTCGTCCCGGGCCTTCATAGCCGATTTCAGATCGTCTTTCAGTTTATCTTGAAGCGTCATTGAAATGATCCTTTCCGAAGAATTGAGGGCTCAGGTACGTCGTTTCTCCAAAGTTAAACTGGACATCATCATGTCCATTGTAATCCAGGTCGATCAGAATATAGCCATAGTCCGGGTAATGCAAAAAGGAGAGCGTGATCAGTGAGGGGTCGAAGGGGGGGGATAATTCGGCATCCAGGTGCAACATCGCATCCCGTCGTACACCGTGGCAGACGATCCATTCGTCCTTGTCCAGCGGGTCAATGGCCTCTGGTACGTAGAAACTCAGTTGGAGTGCTTCAGGATCGATGGTTGCCGGGGTGCCATCGATATCAAAGGCCATTTTTGACAATTGGTTATCGAGGGCGGTACGGTCGGCGAATACAAGCCCCATGGCATGATCCAGATCGTCAACAGACCACCAGTTGTCCGCACCGAAAACCCCTTTAAAAAGTAACGTATTGTCGTACCACGAGGACTGAATATCATCCTCCAAGTCGGTGCAGCGGGCATCGATTTGACTTTTTTTAAGCCCATTGATGCGGCCCATGCACAATTCAATAAACGTGCCCGCCCAACGAACGGAAAACTTTTTTTTCTTCATTTTCTTTCCAGTTTAAACTACAATTAAAAAGGTGTTCACTGTTTCAGCGACCATCAGGTTTGTCAAGAAAATTGCGATTCAGTTAAAACCGGTAGAAAAAATGCGCCTATTACTGGTTGAAGACGACAAAAAAATTGCCTCCTTCGTTAAAAAGGGATTCAAGGCGGAAGGGTTCGCTGTGGATCATGCCGTGGATGGAACGGTCGGGTTGGACTTGGCCCTCAGCGAACCATACGACACCGCGGTTGTGGACATCATGTTGCCCGGAATGGATGGCCTGTCCTTGATTGGGCGAATGCGCCGCGAAAAGGTGATGACGCCGGTGATCATCCTCAGTGCTAAAAGTTCCATCGATGACCGGGTCAGGGGTCTTCAAATCGGTGGTGACGATTATCTAAGCAAACCATTTGCCTTCTCGGAATTGCTGGCCCGGGTGCAGGCGCTGATCAGGCGGGCCAGCGGAGCCAAGGAACCCACCCGGTTGTCATGCGGTGAGCTTTCGATCGATATGTTGACGCGGGAAGTCTTCCGAGGGGGGAACAAAATTGATTTGCAGCCACTGGAGTACTCTCTTCTGGAATATTTGATGAGAAACGCCGGCCGTGTGGTGTCCAAAACCATGATCATGGAACACGTCTGGGATTACCATTTCGATCCCCAGACCAACGTGGTGGAGGCTCGAATCTGCCGGCTCCGCGATAAGGTGGATAAGGGTTTCGAAGACAAACTGATCCACACGGTTCGCGGGGTGGGGTATGCCCTTCGCCAGAACGATTAAACTGAACCGATCCCTCTCGTTCAGACTGACCTTATGGTACGGGATCATTTTCTCACTGTCCTCTTGCTTGGCCTTTCTTTTTTTCTATATTTTGATCTCCACCAACCTGAGGCAACGCCTGGACAGCCGACTTTCCGATAAAATTTCCGAATTCGAAGCCATATACAACCTTCAGGGGCTTGAGGATGTCAAATCCGCGGCACTGATCGAATCCCAGGCGGCCGGTGAGAAAAAGATATTTTTCCGCCTGCTGTACGCCAGTGGTGTGGCTTTTTCTTCATCCAACATGACTTACTGGCAGGAGATCGGGATCAACCGGAATGCTGTCAGCCAGCTGGTAGAGGGTCGTTCGCGTGTTTATGAAACGTTGACCATTGCCGGTCGGCCGGATCGGGTTCGCATTGCCTACGGGATCATCGGCAAGGGGGTCGTCGCGCAGCTGGGCTATTCCATGGAGAACGACACGGCCTTTATCGCCATTTTCAAGAAGATTTTTCTCATCACCATGTCGGCGCTGATACTGACCGCAGTCCTGGTGGGATGGTTCATGGCCAGGCGGGCCCTTTCCGGCGTTGATGCAGTCACCCGTACGGCACGGCAGATTTCCGAATCTGACCTCAGCCGCCGGGTGCCGATAATGGCCCGTCATGAAGAGATCGACCGCCTGGCGGTGACCTTCAACCAAATGCTGGACCGCATCGAAAAGCTGGTCATCGGTATGCGTGAGATGGGCGATAATATCGCCCATGATTTGAAAAGTCCTGTTGCGCGGATTCGTGGCATGGCGGAAATCAGCCTTTCCGGCGCATCCTCCGGTGGCGATGACCTGACCCTCGCCGGCAGCACCATCGAGGAGTGCGACCGGTTGCTGGATATGATCAACACCATGCTGATGATTTCCAAATCCGATGCCGGTGCTGGAGACGTGACCCTCGAACCCGTGAACATGGCTGATGTGGTCCGTGGTGCGATAGCGCTTTTTGCCCCCCTGGCCGAAGACAAGGGACTTACCCTGACCGGCGACATACCTGATGTGCTGATGGTGAAAGGTGATCTGAAAATGCTTCAGCGGGCAGTGACCAACATAGTGGACAATGCGATCAAATATACACCGCCATCGGGTAATATTGACATTCGTGGGTTTCGTGATAAGGATGTTGAAATGATTAACGTTTCCATAACAGACAGTGGCATCGGCATCGACACTGAAGACCTGCCGAAAATATTCAACCGGTTTTTTCGATGTGACCAGAGTCGGGCAACCGGCGGCTTCGGTCTGGGGTTGAGCTTGGCAAGGGCCATAGCCCATGTCCATGGCGGCGAAATCGATGTCGAAAGTTCACTTGGGAATGGAAGTGTTTTCACTTTTTGCTTGCCTCGGCTGCAATCCAGTTGAGAAGTGGCACTGCCTCGATTCCATGCATTGTATCTGCACCTTTCCTTTCACCGCGACACTGCTTTTGTTCAACGAAAACCAATGGTGATCCATGAAATTAACCCTGGAAAAAGTTGACGTCACCATTCCCTACAGCATGCGTCGAGTCAACCTCCACCCGTTGACCCTTGTCTTTACGGGCAGTCACCAATCCTTGGAACAGCCTTTTAAACAGGCATACTATTCAGACTCTATCGATCATGTACGACGCTGCAAGCTCTATGCAATACTATTTTTCAGCGCATTCGGTATTCTTGATGCATATGTATTTCCGGAACAGAAATTCCAGTTGTGGTTTATCCGGTATGCGCTGGTGTGCCCCGTGTTTTTGCTGGGTCTTATTTTCTCCTATACCGATGCCTACCGTCGGTTATGGCAGTTCGTCAATGGGTTTTACATTATGGTCACTGGGTTTGCTTATGTGGCCATGGTGGTGATCACACCTTCCCCCGAGTCCTATTTTTATGGGGTAGGTACCATTTTTTGTGTTTTCTTCGGATACACGTTTATCCATGCCCGGTTCATTACCGCCTCAATTGCCGGCCTAATGGTGATCGGCGGCTACCAGGTGGCGATGATGTGGCTGATGGACGCCTCCGGAGTCATCCAGTTGATTTTTGGTGCCCATTTTATGGGGATCAATCTATTGGGAATGCTCATCTGCTACTCCATCGAAACCCAGCATCGTAAAAATTTCTTCCTGAATTTCATGTTGGAACAAGAGAAGGAGAAAACAGACAATATCAACCGGACGTTGGAACAGCGGGTGGAAGAACGCACAGCTGCGCTGCAGCGGATCAACCGGGATTTGAATAAAGAGATCCTCGAGAGAAAACAGGCCGAGGGACGGGTGCGGGCCAGTCACGAACAACTCGCATCGATCCTCGACAGCATCGATGCGGATATCCATGTGGTGGATATGGAAACGCACATTATTTTACTGGCCAACCGCCAC
>NODE-793-length-10998-cov-5.89144_pt1 | contig 10998 bp, 6 predicted proteins | sample MGYA00139097_ERZ477577 | MGnify/ENA metagenome assembly ERZ477577 | reverse complement strand
GGAAAACTAATTATAACAGTACTATAAGTGTTTTATATCAAGATTCTCAGAGGGGAAAATTAGCAGAGAGCTTAAAGGTGGGATGGGGAGGATAAAAGTGCCAATGACCACTTGATGGCTAAATAATAACAACGTTATTTTACATGCAAGTCTTTAATAAAATCAATGATATTAAAAAGATGAAGAAATTACGGTGTGCTGAAAAAGCGAGTTGCACACCGCATTTTTCCTTTTCAGAATTTGACTCGATACGGATGTTACTCGTAGACTTCTTTGCAGAGTTTTCCCAGAGTGCCGAGATCGCGGCAGACATAGATGCCAGCAGCCTCCATGGCCTCGATCTTGGCGGCTGCAGTGCCCGAACCGCCGCTGACGATGGCTCCGGCATGCCCCATTCTTCTGCCCGGAGGTGCGGTCAGACCGGCAATGAAACCCACCACAGGTTTACTCATATGGGCTTTGATCCAGGCAGCGGCTTCCTCTTCAGCGCTGCCGCCGATTTCACCGACCATTACCACCGCCTTGGTGTCGGCATCGGCTGCGAATGCTTCAAGGCAATCGATAAAGCCAGTTCCGTTTACGGGATCTCCGCCGATTCCCACACAGGTCGTCTGACCAAATCCTTCCTGGCTGAGCTGATGAACCACTTCATAGGTCAGGGTGCCTGAGCGGGAAACCACTCCAAAAGGGCCTCCCTCCTGGTGAATTGAGGCAGGCATAATGCCGATCTTGCAGGCCCCAGGGGTAATAATCCCGGGACAGTTAGGTCCGATGAGCCGGCTGCTCGTGGTAGCCAGGTAATTCTTGACCCGGAGCATATCCATGACGGGGATGCCTTCGGTGATACAGACTATCAGCTCTATGCCGGCATCGGCCGCTTCGAGAATCGCCTCAGCTGCAAAGGGTGGCGGAACAAATATCATCGAAGTATTGGCGCCGGTTGCCTGGCGCGCTTCGTGGACAGAATTGAAAACGTCCACTTCATCCATTTTCTGGCCGCCCTTTCCCGGGGTGACACCAGCGACCACATTGGTTCCATAAGCAATGCACTGCCTGGTGTGAAACTGTCCTTCCTGGCCGGTGATGCCCTGGACAATCAGTCGTGTCGAACTGTCTGCGAAAATAGCCATGAGTTTCTACCGCCTTCTATAAATTTACCTGGTTGCATCCGATTCCATCGGGTACGGCGGCGCTTTTCTCGACCCGATCAATCAGACGTTCTATTGTATTATTCTGTTCGTAACTGGGGGGCGCCATTCGATTGTCTAGCCAGTTCCGCGCCAAACGGTCTTGGTCAGTGACAATACCGTCAAAACCGATGGTAAACAGCAGGTGTTCAAACAGCGCTTCCGGTCCTGAACCTTGCGGCGCGAAACCGGGAGGGATTGAATCCACCCGACAGCAGACAATCTGCAGCCCCAGAGTGTGTGCATCATCGAGGAATTGTGGGCGGTTGAGAGCAGCTGAATCATCCATGACCGCCTGGGGGTCCAAGCCGATACTGTCGGCATAGCTCGACACCGATTTGAGACCGAATCGGGTAAACAGCAGATCGTAGCTGTAGGGTTGAAAGGTACCAAATTCGAGCCGTTGTACTTCTTCACCGTTATTACTTCCGATAAGCTGCATGAAGCCGATATCCTCTGCCTGTCCGGCTCCTCTGCCCAGAGCGAGCTGCTGCAGTTCCTCTGGGTCGTAGGAAGCAATTACCACAGAAGCGTTGGCCTTGGTTGACTGGTAGTCTTCAAGTGTTTGCAGGACAATGGCTCCCAGGTTTTTGTCTTGCTGTTGATGCAGCCAGCCGTGCTTCAAGGTGCAAATGAGGGTGGGCCTGGCAGCGAGCTCGGTGAAAACAATATCCAGGTAGCCTAAGAAGTCATCAAGAGCCGTAACAGGCAGGTGTGACCGGAACAGCGAATTGGCGCTGACGGATCCCCCAGGCGCAACCGGTAGATGAGATAAGCCACGTAATTCCTCAAGGGTAAAGTCGAAACTGTAGTAGCTGCCGTCTGGACGAGATCGATCGGGGTAAATCTCTTTGACATCGGTCAGTTGGTCGATTTTGGTATCGGCCAGCAGGACGATCTGATTGTCTTTGGATAAGACCAGATCAAGCCATACAGTTTCAGCCCCTCGTTCCAGGGCTAGCGCCAGGGAGAGCAAGCTGCCGGACGGCAGATTTGCGCTACTGCCGCTGCTGATTATCCATTTCGCCTGGTTGGTGGCGATACCGTTTCCGGTCTCAGCCATAATTGGCAGACCAGGGAAGCCCAGCACAACCAGCAGGATCAGCGTCTGGATAAAGCCCCTACCCATGATTAACCTTTTAGCTGCCGCTGATGGCGGCCACCTTCTCTGCGGCGTCTGAGAGGGTCACCGCGTTGATCAGATCCAGCCCCGAATCGGCTAGAATCCTGCGTCCTTCTTCGACGTTGGTACCTTCCATTCGGACCACCACGGGAACCTCGAGACCAATCGACTGGGCGGCTTGAACCACGCCCTGGGCAAGCACATCGCAGCGTAAAATGCCGCCGAAAATGTTGATCAATATGCCTTTGACATTGGGGTCGCTGAGGATGATTCGAAAACCGTTTTCGACTTTCTCGGCATCGGCGCCGCCACCTACATCAAGGAAATTTGCCGGCTCCGCCCCTGCCTGCTTGATGATATCCATGGTGGCCATGGCCAGTCCGGCACCGTTTACCATGTTGCCAATGGTTCCATCGAGTTTGATGTAGTTCAGGTCGTATTTGGCCGCCTCAAGTTCGTTGGGGTCCTCTTCGAGCGGATCCCGCATAGCAGCGATGTCCTTGTGCCGGTAAAGCGCATTGGAGTCGATATCGATTTTGGCGTCCAGGGCGATTATTTCGTCTTCTTCGGTGATGATTAAAGGGTTTATTTCCAGCAGAGAACAGTCGGCATTGGTGAAGAGCCGGTAGAGATTTCTCAACATCGCCCCGCATTTCTTGGCAACCGCAGGTTCGAGTGCCAATCCCAGACAGACAAGGCGAACATGATAACCCTGGATGCCAAGCAGCGGGTTGATGCCGACCTTTATGATGCGCTCGGGTGTGGCGGCGGCAACTTCTTCGATATCCATGCCTCCGTCCCGGCTGGCCATGATGGTGACGGTGGCGTCATCTCGATTGACGATAAAAGAGAGATAAAGCTCGTTTTTGATAGATACGCCTTCCTCGGCCAGCACTTTGTTAACAGTTCTGCCTTCTGCTCCAGTCTGCAGAGTGACGAGTTTCATACCAAGAATTGCCTCTGCCGCTTCTCTTGCTTCTTCAGGAGTTCGAGCTACCCGGACTCCACCGCCCTTGCCGCGGCCTCCGGCATGAACCTGGGCCTTGACTGCCAGTGGCAGCCCCAGCTGCTCGACCGCCTGGTCTATGGCCTCCGGTGCTTCGCATAAGACTCCGGCCGGCACGGGAATGTCATACGATCTGAATAGTTCCTTTGCCTGGTATTCATGGATTTTCATGGCAGTAACACACTCCTTGATGTTGAGAAGACAAGACCAGTCTTGTCAATTGTTGTCGTGTGGAATCATCGGTGGATCAGAAGACGGCCCCGCTGAAGAGACCGGGCCGTCTTCTGGTTGGAAAAGATCGATTATTTGGGTGGGTATCCCATTTCGTTCAAAGATTCGGTAATTTCATCGAGAATCGTCGGGTCGTCGATGGTGGAGGGCATGCGGTATTCCTTGCCGGCGGCAATTGAGCGCATGGTTCCGCGCAGAATCTTGCCCGACCTGGTTTTCGGCAGCCTTGCCACGCAACTGGACTCGCGGAAGCAGGCAATAGCGCCGATTTTTTCTCTTACCATCTTGACCAGTTCGGTCTGGATTTCCTCCACGTCCCTGTCCACGCCAGATTTGAGGACGAAGAGGCCAACAGGCAACTGCCCTTTGAGTTGATCATCGGTACCGATGACAGCGCACTCGGCGATATCGGGATGGGTGGCGATAACCTCTTCCATGGCCCCGGTGGAGAGGCGGTGGCCAGCGATGTTGATGACATCGTCCATACGGCCCATGACATAGACATAGTCGTCCTCGTCAATATAACCGCCGTCACTGGTTTCGTAGTAGCCGGGAAAGGTGGACATGTAGGATTCGATAAACCGTTTTTCGTTCTTCCATAGAGTGGGCAGGGTTCCCGGCGGCAACGGTAGTTTAATAACGATATTGCCTTCGGTGTTGGGACCAACTTCATTGCCCTCGTCATCGAGGACCATCACGTTGTAGCCTGGCACTGCCGTGGTCGGTGACCCCGCCTTGACCGGCAGCTCTTCGATACCGCGGCAGTTGGCAACGATTGCCCAACCGGTTTCAGTCTGCCACCAGTGATCGATGACCGGTACTTTGAGCAGGTTTGAAGCCCAGAAATAGGTGTCTGGATCGAGCCGTTCGCCAGCCAGGTAAAGACACTCGAAGCAGGAAATGTCATACTTGCCGATAAATACGCCGTCAGGATCTTCCTTCTTAATGGCCCGGAAGGCGGTAGGGGCGGTGAACAGCGATTTGACCTGGTGTTCTGAGATGAGGCGCCAGAACGCTCCGGCATCCGGGGTGCCAATGGGTTTACCTTCATAGAAAACCGTAGTTGCTCCTTTGAGCAATGGACCGTAGACGATATAGGAGTGACCGACCACCCAGCCGACGTCGGAGGCCGACCACCACACATCGCCGGCATCAATGTCGTAAATTGCCTTCATACTCCAGTGCAGCGACACCGCATGGCCGCCGTTGTCGCGAATGACTCCTTTGGGCATGCCGGTGGTACCGGAAGTGTAAAGAATGTAAAGTGGATCGGTGGCCTCGACCGGAACGCAGTCGGCCAGAGGAGCGTCGGAAACGAAATCGCTCCAGTCTAGATCGCGACCTTCCTGCATATCAGATTGCAGAAACGGGCGCTGAAAGAGTACGACTTTTTCAATTTTGTGGTCGGCGATTTCAATGGCTTCGTCGACGATGGGTTTGTAGGCCAGTGTCTTGGCGCCTTCGATGGCTCCAGAGGCGGTGATGATAATTTTGGGTTCAGCGTGGTTGATCCTGATGGCCAGCTCGTTGGCAGCGAAACCGCCGAAAACCACTGAATGGATAGCTCCAAGTCTGGCACAGGCGAGCATCGCATAGGCTGCCTCAAGAATCATCGGCATGTAGATGATGACCGTATCGCCTTTGGTGATGCCGATTGACTGCAGGGCCCCGGCAAGTTGGGCCACTTTTTGCTGAAGTTCCTTATAGGTTACCTTGGTAATGGTGTCGGTAACCGGACTGTCGTGGATGATGGCGACCTGGTCCCCTCGGCCGCCCTCAACATGGCGATCGATCGCATTGTAGCAAGTGTTCATTTTGGCGCCGGGAAACCAGCGGTAAAAGGGAGGATTGGAATCGTCGAGCACTTTGTCCCATTTCTGGTACCAGTCGATTCCTTCTGCAGCTTCAGCCCAGAATCCTTCCGGGTTTTCAACACTTTTTGCAAAGACGTCTTTATAATTCGCCATGTTCCACCTCATATTAAGGTTAGTGGGTTGTGATGGTTTTAACGCTTGTTACATCCGTTACAGGCCTCCTGATCAGTAAAAAAATCGCTATGACCCAACCACATATACTAAATATTTACAAGGACTTCAAGTCTTTGGGCAAAAAACAATTACCACGGTGTGATTGTTGGAAAAGTTCTGTAATACAAGTGATCTATGAAAAAAAAAGAACATTGTTCTGGTCTGTTGATAGGTCAGGAGAGCAGGACTGTGCCTCAGTTCTTGTAAGGTTTCGGAACAGATTGATGAAAACCTCAATCTAGCAGTGTGTACTTATACGAATGACAGAAAAACCAGTTTGTTATGCCAATCACTTCTCTTCAAAAGAGCAGGAAAAATCGATCTTAGATCAGTTTTTCCTGGCACCGATGGAATCCGCAAACGGAGTTAGCAACTCGTCAAAGGCGCCTACTGAGGTGAACTCGTCACAGTAGCTGGTCGGTTGCCGAGAGCTTGGCTTGGCGATATGCAGCAAATATCTGATACCGTGGCTGCGGGCCGCTCTGAGGACATTGACATTGTCGTCAACGAACAGGGTGTGATCCCGCTCGAAGCCAAGTTTTTCTTCAAGGATGCCCCAGAACTGGGCATCCTCTTTGGGTCTGCCCAGTTCCTCGGCACAGATCAAATCTTGGAAGTAGTTTCGCAGATCAACCTTGTTCATTTTTATATCCAGCGCAGAGCGGTGGGCAGCGGTTACCAGATAGACTGATTTGGACTGGCTTTGGAGAAACTGGAGAAAGTCAATGACGTGTGGATTTACGCTGATCAAATGATCAACCTGTTTTTTCAGACCGACAATATCGAGCTCGAGTTCTTTTGACCAGTAATTCAAGTCCGTCCACATCAGGGTTTTCTCGACCGATCGATAACGATGAAAGAGCTCCTCTTGGGCCGCTTTTTCGTTGAGGCCCTTCTGTTTTCCATAGACCAGCGGGAGAAACTGCTCCCAAAAATAATCATCATAATATTTGTCCAGTAAGGTGCCGTCCATATCGAGCAGCACGGTGCTGATTTGCTGCCACCTCAGAGGGGGATTCAATTCTTTATTGTACATGTTCTTCGGTCAGCTTGTGAAATTGGGCGATTATCCGTTCAATCTTCTCAAAAAGCTTGGTGTCAGTTTCCTGGTCCGCCGCCACGATCAACCGTCCATCCGGTGTCAAACGCAGTGTGCTGGAGTTTCCAGCCACCAGTGGCAGCATTAGTTCCGGTTTGACGGGAGTATCGGTCATGAAAGAAAAAACCAGATTGCCTGGTCCCCTCTCAAGTTTTTCGATTCTCAGTGGAATCAATGCTTTTTTGATGGCTACTACCTCGAAAAGATTAATCACTTCATCGGGCAGTGTACCGTAGCGGTCTGTCAGTTCTGCGCGCAGGTCTGCACTTTCCTCAACACTGTTATGGCTCTGTTGGGCTATGCGCCGGTACATGATATAACGCTGTTCGATATCGGCGATGTAGCTTTCAGGTATATAGGCCGAAACCTTGAGATGGATCTCGGGATCGATATCGTCGGACAGGCCGGCGGGGCCGTCGCCGCTTTTTTGCGCCTTGAGATCGGAGACTGTTTTCTGGAGCAGATCGAGATAGAGATCGTAACCGATGGCGGCGATGTGGCCGCTTTGCGAAACGCCGAGGAGATTTCCCCCACCTCGTATCTGCAGATCGGACATGGCCAGTTTAAAGCCGCCGCCCAACTCATTATATTCCATCAGCGCCTTGAGCCGCTCCCTCGAATCCTTGGAGAGATGATCGACAGAAGGGACCAGCAGATAGGCGAACGACTGGGTTGAGCTGCGACCCACCCGGCCGCGCAGCTGGTATATCTCGGCCAGCCCGAGACGGTCGGCTCTGTTGATGATGATGGTGTTGGCGCTGGGAATGTCGAGCCCCGATTCGATAATGGTGGTGCTGATCAACACGTCGATTTTATTGTTGACGAAGGCCACCATGATATCCTCGAGTTCTTTGCCGGCCATCTGACCGTGGGCTGCTGCAATTCGGGCCTGGGGCGCGAGTTTTTGTACGGTCTGGGCCATCCGGTGAATTGATTTGACCCTGTTGTGGACGACAAAAACCTGACCGCCCCTCAAGAGCTCACGATTGACCGCCTCTTTGATAACCAGGTCGTCGTAGCGGGCCACAAATGTTTTAACCGGCCGCCGGTGCTCAGGCGGAGTGGAAATTACGGAAAGATCACGAATACCGAGTAGTGAGAGCTGCAAGGTTCTGGGGATCGGGGTTGCGGTCAGGGTCAACACATCTACTTCGGCCTTTATCCGTTTGATTTTCTCTTTGTGGGCAACACCGAAGCGGTGTTCTTCATCAATGATCAGCAGCCCGAGGTTGCCAAAGTGAACGTCATTGGAGAGCAGTCGGTGGGTACCGATAACGATATCGATCGATGAATCTGTCAAGCCGGCGATGATCTCTTTCTGTTCCTTCTGGGATCTGAAACGGTTGAGACAGGCGATCCTGACCGGGAAGTCTTTGAGCCGTTCCCTGAAAGTCTTGACATGTTGTTCCGCCAGCACCGTGGTCGGTACCAGGATGGCAACCTGACATGAGTCCTCGACAACCTTGAAGGCGGCCCTGACAGCCACTTCAGTTTTTCCATAGCCAACGTCACCGCAGATCAGTCTGTCCATAGGCTGGGCAGTGGTGAGGTCGGTGATGGTATCGTTGATGGCCTGGTATTGACCTGGGGTCTCATCGTATGAAAATGATTCTTCAAGTTCCTTGAAAAATTCTCCCGGAGGCGAGAATGCCCTGCCGCTGCGAATCTCTCTCTGGGCGTAGATGTCGAGGAGCTCCTGGGCCACTTTCCAGACCTCGTCGGACACTTTCTGTTTGGTGGTCTTCCAGGACTGGCTGCCGAGTCTGTCGATTTTGGGCTCTTTATCGGAGAGCCCTTCATAGCGGCTGACAAGGTTGAGACGGTCAACCGGTACATAAAGTTTGTCGCCGTCGCGGTATTCGAGCAGGAGATAATCGTTGGTGATCCGCTGCAGCTCGATGGTCTCCAGACCACGGTAGATGCCCAGGCCATGCTCCCGGTGAACGACTACATCTCCCTGTTGCAGCTGGGCAAAAGAAATCGGTTCGCCGACAGCCTTTTGGGTTCGTTTCTTGTAACCGATTCTTCTCTCGCCGAACAGTTCGCTTTCCGAGATCAGATGCAGCCGTTTCTCTTCCAGACTGAAGCCGCTTTGAAGCGGGTATTCGCAGAGATAAATGCAACGCCCCCCCTGCGGTTCCAAGCGATCCAGATCAAGCGGCGGGGTAAGCAGCTCAAATGAGAAATCGAATCTGCTCAATAGCTCAGCCAGATTTTTACAGCGTTGGGCCGAGCGGCAGCAGATCACCACCAAGTCTGATCGTTCGAGCCAGTTGTCTATATTGGAGGCGAGAACCTTGAGCAGACCGTGCTGCTTTCTGCTATAGGCTATTTCCTGTTTAAGCAGTTGATGGTTGCTCGTCCTGACGGACAGGGCTGTCCCTTCATCGGCGGAAAAATCGGTGATCCCAAACTGCTCGAATTTTTCCAGATAGCCGCTCAGCTGATCTTCCATCACAAAAAGATCATCGGGGGGAAGACATGGCTGTCTGTTTTCAACACCGCTTGCATAATTGGCCGCGATTCGTTCGTGTATGAGTTTGGCCTGGCCGCTTATCGCCTCCGGTTCGATAATCAGCAGACCACTGTTGTCGGGTAAAAAATCAAGTACAGTGGCGCTTGTTTCGGCTCCACAGAAAAGGGGCAGGAAAAATTCGATACCGGCGAAGCGACGACCGCTTCTGATCCGCTCAGCCAGTTCGTGAGATTTTTCAGACGACCAGCCGCTGTTCTCCGACAGCTCAAGCCACTGGTTGCTGAGCTTGCGTAAACCGGACTCATCATCAACCGGCAGCAGCGCGTCACTGACCGGTAGGATCACCGCTTCCTCACATCGGCCCTGCGAACGCTGGTTGAGAGGGTCGAAAGGTTTAATGGACTCGATGAAATCTCCAAAAAAATCGAGTCGGATGGGACTGTCCAGAAGTGACCCGTCAGGAAGATAAAAAGGAGGTGGATAGATATCGACGACCCCACCTCTGACTGAGAAATCACCATAGCTTTTCACCAGAGACACCGATTCATAGCCCATGGTGACAAGAGAAGTCTGCAGATCGGAGAGGTCACATTCCTCACCCTCCATAATCAGCTCCGCCTGATTCTGCAGTACCGTTTTGCCCATGACCCGGCGCAACAGTGCTTCTATGGAAATGACCAGGATAAATGGATCGTTGCTCTGGGTCAGGTGAAACAGGGTTGAAATCCTTGAGGCTGTTGTGTGCTGGTCAGGGGAAAGCGGTGTATAGGGAGGTATCTCATAACCAGGATAGGAGATGACCGGACGGTCTGCAAACAACATAAGATCGCGCTCCAGTCCATCTGTCATCTGTTCGTCAGGTACGATGCAGCAGACAGGCCTGTCGGGAGCGCTGGTTGCACAGAACCAGGCAACCGCAGATCCTCGCAGACCGCTGATGATACGGGCGTCCTGGTTAAGTAGTGGTGAGGGTAATGTCATGAAAAAAAAGCGCCGGCTGCATTACTGCAGCCGGCACCTGATGTTGAATAATACGGGGAATCAGTATCAGAACGACCCTCCAATGCTGAAATCCCAAACACTTGTGTCTTCATCCTCCAGCGGATCGGGATTGTAACCCCAGACCAACCGCAGAGGCCCCATCGGGGAAAGCCAGCGAATCTCAAGACCGGTGCCGACGGCAACGTCGGCGCTGTCCCAATCGACTTCTGTGGCAATGGAGTCGCCGGCATCCAGAAAGATCACCCCGTAAAAGCCCTGATCCTTGAGAAGAGGCACCACGATTTCAGTATTGACATACCACATCTGATCACCGCCGACCCGGTCTCCGGTAAGCGGATCGATCGGACTGACCTTACCGAATTCGTGCCCTCTGATTGTATTGATGCCGCCCAGATAGAAGCGTTCGTAGACCGGCAGTTTTCCGGTCTCATTTTCCCAGGCCTGGCCGGCAGCACCAAGGACATGAAAGACCGTGCCGTAGACGATTGGAAAATACCAGCTCGAATTGACTTCGCCTTTGGTAAACTGGGAATCACCGCCAAGTGGTCCACCGGCGTATTTGACGGACAACGAATTTCTCGAACCTTCAGTGGCGCCGTAGAGACGATCTCTGGAGTCTCTGACGAAGGAGACTTTGACCGCAGAGGTAACGGGCACATTCTGAGATTCCCTGATAATAAAGGAAGCATCATCGGCCACGTCGGTCAACTCGGTATCGGTATAACTGTATGCCTCAAACATACGCCACTTTTCCCAGAGAGGATGGCCGAAGCGGATGGCGCCACCTTTGGAATCCTTGGTATAATCATCAAATTCCCGGGTCCAGTTAAACAGATCTACACCTGTT
>NODE-792-length-11019-cov-5.46379_pt1 | contig 11019 bp, 10 predicted proteins | sample MGYA00139097_ERZ477577 | MGnify/ENA metagenome assembly ERZ477577 | reverse complement strand
ATTTTGGGGGAACTAAAAAAAATGCCCGCCCTTTCTTTTGACGATGATTTTAAAGCTATGGGGCTGACGACTATTTCCTGAGACCCGATTGAAGCCTACCTTTTAGTAACCCAACAATAGGCAGAAATAAAAATGCCGATTATTTGTCTTGACAATGGAGAACTTCTCAGAGAGATCGTAATCTGATTGCATTTCGTATTTGCAGGAGAAAAAGAGGAGATCATGAAGCTGTTGGGAAGTGCTGTTTCCGTTATAGTTGTAATGGCGTTTGCCCTGATCGGCGTATCATACAGCAATGCCGGCGAGGTTACCATTAAAAGAGATAATTGTCTTCACCGATGACGGCATCGTTTCCTGGGAAGTCGTACCGCCCGGACAAAGTGGCTTCATTGCTCCGGACGGGACGAAAAGCCCGCATTACGACGATCAACTCAAAATGTACGAATCCTTTGGCAGAAAACGAATGTGGCTCACCGAAGCGGAGGTGGAGAAGAATAAAACATCCGAGGTGGTCCTGAAATACTAGCGTATCTAATCACTGCCCCCTGGCTTTGTCTGGGGGCAGTACCGCCGTGCCATCATCCATGACGGCCTTCTGGTATTAACGGAGCAATTCCTGGCGTTATGCGAACTCGCCGTTTAATCCCAACTGTATTACAAAAGTTGGGATTAGGGAAATTGCTTCGAAATCTTTCCAATAAAAGATTTAACAGATCTCCTCCGGTTTTCACCCCACAATGGCAAACGAACGTTCCTGCCCCTGACCTTGTTCAACAAAGGTGATGGAGTATCGGCAGACTATTTGGGCTAATTTATTTAGGGGGTCAATCATGTTGAAAAAACTGTCAAAACTAAACGATTGCAGGCCAAATTTGGTTGGCCTTAATTCACTATTCAAGCTTTGACCCCATCCTTCTTTTTCCGAAGACCGCTCGCTCTGTGAGAAGAGCGGACACGAAAGCTCGAAATCAAGCTTTTTCTCTTGACAAAGTGTACAAAACTCTATATTTATGGAGATAATTTGTACAAAAACTGAGGTGTTGCTATGGGAGAATCAATATTGAAACTGAAACTAAGTGAGGCCCGAATTAAGCTGACCCAGTTGGATAAGCTTCTAAAGCCCGGTGAGTCACTAGAAGTCAGCAAAAGAGGTAAGCCATATGCCCGGATTGAGTTGCTGGGGGGTGTTGATCGCTATGAGCAAGTTTTAGAATCGATTGAGGCCTTGCCAGAACCATTGGAGGAGTTGCTGCCGGTAGCTGAAAACTACAAATCTATCTTATACGGAAGTGATTGTGAAAACGCTTAAAGGATTTAATGCCGTTTTTTGCGATGCCGGATTTTTTATCGCGCTATTTTCAAAAAAAGACACAAAACACAAACGGGCTTTAGAACTATTTAAAGAAATCAAAGAAGACCGAATCGTAATTCATACTTCCTGGTTTGCTGTCTCGGAGGCCATGACCGTTCTGCGCTACCAGTATGGTTACACAGAAGCTCTGAGTTTCAACCAGTCAATTGAACTATATAAAGTTCATCATTCCACGGAAAGCCAGCATCATCAAGCCATTGTAGTGTTCAATCTTTTTGGCAAAGATAGAAAAATTTCTTTTGTCGATGCCCTCACGAGGGTGCTCATTTTAGGGGAGCTAAAAGAAATGCCCGCCCTTTCTTTTGACGATGATTTTAAGGCTATGGGACTGACTACCATTTCCTAAGAATTGTTTTTCTAATCTCCTTCAGTTTCGAGAATTTTGCGCATTTCCGAGAATCTGGCCTTTTCTTTAGGCTCGACGGTCGGGTACTTCAACCCGAGTCTTTTAAGGTTGGAAACGATGATCTCCGCCACACAAAAACGCATAAAGAGCTTGTCATCGGCGGGGATGGAATACCATGGCGCCCATGGTCGTGAGGTGGCGTTAATGGCATCTTGGTAGGCTTTCATATAATCCTTCCAAAATGTTCGTTCTTGCACATCGCCGGCGGAAAATTTCCAGTTTTTTCGAGGTTCATCAAGACGAGATAAAAAGCGCTGCCGTTGTACATCCCTGGAGACGTTCAGCCAAAATTTTAGTATGACGGTCCCGTTGCGGGCCAAATGTTTTTCATGATCACGGATCGACTCATAGCGCTGCTGCCATATATGTTTCAAGTCGACACGATCGGGAAGCCTTTGTGCCTTTAAATATTCGGGATGGACCCTGACAACCAATACTTCTTCGTAATAACTGCGGTTAAAAATTCCGATACGACCGCGTTCCGGTAAACATTTCGCGGTGTGCCATAAAAAATCATGATCCAGCGCTTCCGGTGTTGGCTGTTTGAATGAAAATACCTGACACCCGGCCGGATTAATCCCGCTCATTACCGCTCGAATGGTGCTGTCTTTTCCAGCAGCATCCATGGCTTGAAAAATTAAAAGGATGGCGTGCCGGTCATGGGCATAGAGGATCCGTTGCAAATCGGAAAGTTCTTCCGTCAGTTTTGCGAGTCGCTGCTTACATACTTTTTTTCCTGGAGAACCTTTGGGTGGCGCATTATCTGCGTGTTTGACTCGGAATTTCCCATCATCGGTGACAAGATACGGACTTGCTGCAGCTTCAAACATGTGCACCTCCTTGACCAAAATTAAGTGTTGTTGACACGATCACTGACAGTTTTGTTGCATAATATTTTAAGACACGTCTGCAGTTCTGAAATTTATTCGGCCGACGATCTCATAGGGCGCATCTTTGTTAAGCTTAAGAAGCACACCTTCACCCGAGGAGACAGCTTCATCGGCGATGGCTGAGATGGTAACAAAATGAGTCACCAGAATGATGAGATCACCGTCTGACGGTTGTTCTGCGAGGAATTTTCTCAGCGCTGTCAGATTGGGTTCGCGATTCTGCGTCAACTCATAAAACGAATTTAGCGCCGGCAGTTCCGTCACCGAACCCATCTCGAGCAGTCTTGCTGTTTCAAGGCAACGGCACCACTGGCTTGAATATACTCTGGCTGAGCCGATACCTTGTGCACGCAGCCAATCGCCGATGGACCTCGCTTGATTGCGTCCCCGATCATCCAGGTTGCGCTGGGTGGCGCAATCTCCGATTCGAAAATTGACTGGATCGCCGGTGCCGGGGGCAAGGGCGTGACGTATCATCAGAATGTGACCGCCGGTTTTCATTCTTTTGATCATATCAGATTGGTTTGACGCGATATCTGCTATCGTTAGTCCATCCAAGCCCAAGAAACAAATCAGTAAATAACCCCAAAAACGCATGTCAACCCTCCTTATTGTATGCTGCGGCAGAGACGCTTGATCGCGGACCTCTGACCTCAATCCTTCTCACAATGTGTTAACTCAATATTAACGTTTGAAAAAGGTAAGGCTGAAATGGCCTCGATTCAATCCCAATACTGATAAATGGATATATGAGACTTCATGAAACTCAGTGTGCCTTTAGCTATTATTAATCGTTGTATTTCGTAGGTTGGGTTGAGCCTTCTCCAGACTTTGTTGGGTTTCTGCGCCTCAGGCGGACCAACCTACTTTTTTACCATTTATATTGCGAAATGCGAAACCCAACAACAACCTGTTTCGGCACCGAGCCCCAAAAGTTTCTTTTTTGATCTGACCGGCCGTTCGCAGTCAAGCCGACGCTTTTACAAGTACAATCGATGCGGCTGCGTTTAAATTCATTTCACTCAGTCATCTCACTTTCCCATTGCGTTAAATTTGATCGTGATTACGTTATTTGTTTGGTACAGACCGGGTTAAACGGTCTCTCTACGAGCAGATTTCGACGTTGGGCCACTTCCCATATCACAATAAGTTTTATTAAAAATGTTATCAGGCGAAAAATCACCCTAAAAAACCCGTTGCCATGTCTAAAAGTGAAAAAAAGACTATATCCGCAGATAAAGGACGTCCCCTGCGCATCGTGGTTATCGGCGCTAATTTTGCCGGGCTGACGACAGCTAACCATCTATCCCGGAATTTCAGTGTGACCGTAATCGATAGTCGGCAGCAGTTTGAATTCTTGCCAAATATTCACGAATTGCTTTCGGGCGTAAAAAAACCGGGCAGTCTTCGGATTGATAGAAAACGGCTGATCGGACGTGCCGGGCATCGGTTTATCAAGGATACGGTCACCACGATCGATCCTGCCAATAAGAAAGTCTATACGAGCGGCCGCAAACGGATGCCCTATGATATCTGTGTCGTGGCAGTTGGCGGTGTCAACAGCACGTCCGGTATTGCCGGCACCGCCAAGTTCAGCCTACCGTTTAAATCGGTTGACGACTGTCAAAACATTTTCCGAAAATTGAAATCGCTGACTCAAAGCAAGCATCGGGTGCCGGTTGTGATCGTGGGTGGCGGGTTGGAAGGGGTGGAGGCGTTGGGCGAGATATTGCGCCAATATCGTCCCCATCCCGGTCTTGAAATTCATCTTATTGAAAATAGAAACAGACTACTGGCAAATAGGCCGAAGTCACTGGATCGGGATATAAGGAAAATATGCGAGCCGTATAACGTGCATTTTCATACCGAAACCCGCGTCACCAAAATCGCCGCCAACAGAGTATGGCTCTCATCCCGGATAGCCCTTGACTCGGATGCAACCATTTGGACGGGTGGCGCCGTCCCGCCGCCGCTTTTACATAAATCCGGCCTCACGGAGCAGCCCGGCGATTGGGCACCGGTCAACAAAGGTTTGCAGAGTAAATATTTCGATTCGATATTTATTGCGGGAGATGCCGCGGAATGGCCGGGACTCGAACGCAAGCAAGCCTATGATGCCATGGATATGGGCGAATGCGTTGCCCAAAACATTGAATTGCTGTCCGCCGGGGATGATTTGAAAGACTTCCATCCTGCCAGCAAACCTACAGTGATCTCTTTCGGCGATCTTCAAACATATGTGATCATGGGAAACATCGCCGTGGCCGGTCCCCTTTTTGCGGGTGCCAAGGAGGGAATCTTTCAAGCAACCATGACAAAGCTTGATCCTCCCAAAGGATTGACATCCGCCATCGATTTATACAATCGCACCAGCGATAGTTTATTCAACCTTGCAATTCCCACGCTGACATCATTTTCATCGTTGCGGCGGCTGGCAGATTTCAGATACTTAAGCTAAAGAAAAGGGCAATTATCAACGTACATGACAAAATCTAACATTGCAAAAAAGGAGGTTTGCCATGCGCTATAAACTGTTGGGGAAAAGTGGTTTGAAGGTTTCCGAGCTTTGTCTGGGTGCCATGACGTTTGGAGATGACTGGGGTTGGGGATCTAACAAAGAGGAAAGCCGCAAAATTTATGATGCGTTTGTGGAAGACGGCGGCAATTTCATCGATACGGCCGATCTTTACACCAACGGAACCAGTGAGCGCTTTCTCGGAGAGTTTATGGCTTCCGATCGTGAGCGGATTGTGCTGGCAACCAAATATACCAACAGTGTACCGGGCACAGATCCCAATGCCGCCGGCAATCAGCGCAAAAACATGATGCAATCGGTGGAAGCCAGTCTTAAACGCCTCAATACCGATTATATCGACCTGTATTGGCTGCACGTATGGGATTTTTTGACACCGGTTGAAGAGGTGATGCGGGCATTTGACGATCTGATCCGCCAGGGCAAGGTGCTATACATCGGCATATCGGATGCACCGGCCTGGATTGTCTCACGGGCCAATACCCTGGCGGAATTGCGCGGCTGGACCCAGTTTGTCGGCCTTCAGGTCGAATACAGTCTGATCGAACGTAGCTGCGACCGCGAGCTGCTGCCCATGGCCCGGGAGATGGATTTGGCAGTTACGGTCTGGTCACCGCTGGCCGGCGGCCTGTTGACCGGCAAGTATGCGGAGGGTGGCGATACGGCTAAGGAAGAAAAACGATTGGAGCATCCGATGGTGGCGCCGCTGGTAGACATTACCGAACGCAAACGTAAAATTACCGCTGCCGTTGTGGAAGTTGCCCAAGCCGTTGGAAAAACGCCGGCCCAGGTGGCCCTGGCGTGGCTGTGCCGTCAGCCCGGCGTGATGATCCCGATTATTGGCGCCCGCCGACTATCCCAGCTGAAAGACAACATGGCCTGTGTAGAATTTGCCCTCGATGAAGCGCATCTGCAAAAGCTGGATGAGGTCAGCCGCATCGAATTGGGCTTTCCCCATGATTTCGTTGCCAACGAAATGGTGCAAAATTTTGCTTATGGCGGCATGCGGGGGTTGATCGATAATCATCGTGAGGTATAAATCGGATCGACAAAGAAACTTAACGAAATACAATTCTATTTTTTTTGACAGGATCAACAGGATGGACAGGATCTAACTAAACTAAAAACGAAATAATCCCGTTAATCCTGTCAAATTAAATCTGCCAGTTTTCGATAGGTCTGTACTTGCCGTCCACCTTGATGATGACCAAGGTGACATCGTCTGTTTGTTTTAACCCGCTGGTAAAAATATCCAGTTCCTGGTAGACGGCGTCGATGATTCCCGTCGCGTTCAGATGTGCTTTGCGGCGAAGAATATCACGAAACCGTTCCTTGCCAAACATCTCACCGGTGTTGCTTGTGGCTTCCCAGATACCATCGGTACCAATTGCTATCAGCTGTCCGCACTTGAGACCGTTTGTGGAAAATTCTGTAAAATGGTATCCCGGATCGACTCCGAGGGCCATGCCGGTACCCCTCAGTTCCTGGAACCGGTTATGCTGGGCGTCGTAAATAAAGGCCGGGTCGTGCCCGGCTCTGATCCAGCGCAGCTGTCCGGTGGCCGGTACGATGTTGAGAAAAAACAGCGTCATGAATCCTGTCCCATCCAGCACTTCTTCAGCCAGATGGCGGTTCAGGTCGGATACCACCTGGGCGGCATCGCCACATTGGGTATCATTTACCCGTAAAAAGGTTCGGGCAGTCGTCATGATCAATGCGGCGTCAACACCGTGTCCCATCACATCGCCGACAACGATGCTGAACTGATCATTACCGCAATTTCGATCCCAGAAGAAATCAAAATAATCTCCCCCGATCTCGTCACAGCTGACCGCCCTGCCATCAATGTCGAATCCTTCGACACGGGGTTTTTCTCTCGGTAATAAGCTCTTTTGTATTTCCGCGGCCAGCAACAGCGATTTTTTCTGGGCGGTCATGTCCGTTAAAAAAGCCATTTTACCGATGATCTCGTCGTGATCATCTCTCAGTATCTTGCAATGGGCCAGAACGGGGATTAACCGTCCGTCTTTTGAAACAATCGTGCTTTCCAAATCCTCGAAATCCCCTGAAAACAGATCTTGTCGATGGCTCACCAAAAAGTCTTTGTGATGTTCAGGAGAAAAGTCCAGCGGCGTTTTGCCGATGATCTCATCGCGGCGAAACCCGGTCATTTTGCAATACATTTCATTGACGTCCGTAAATTTATACTCCCTATCCAGGAGAATAAAACCCTCACCGGCAGTTTCCACAATCCGTCTGTATTTTTCTTCGCGTTTGCGAAGGTTTTGTTCAGCACGAAGCCTTTGCAGTTCGGCAGATGCCCGAGCAGCAAAAATTTGAAATATTTTTAAGGTACGAGACGTTTGCGGCAGCGGATCTGTATCCAGAACAGCCAGGTGACCGAGAATATTCTGCTGGGTATCCCGAAGCGGTACGCCCATGTAACTGGCAGCCTTTAATTCCTTTAGCAGGTCGTCTTGCGGATAATAATTGATTATATTATCGGGATGATGAACAAATTTATCATTTCCAATAACGTCGCCGCAGGGTGTCCCATCCATATCAATCATAAAATCAGTTAGTAACCGTCCATCAGCCCAAAACGCGAGTGCGCGCAGCTGCCGGGTCGTTTCAATATACTCGGTAATCCAGGCGGAGTGCGTGTTCAATGCTTTGGATAGATTCTCCACCAGCGCTGTAAAGAAGTCCTCTCCGGTTACCGTTGCAGTTCCCTCTAAAATTATGCTCAAGGCATCCTCTTTGACTTCTGAAATAATAAGATGCTGACTGTGTTTAGCCATCATAAAATCCTTTTAATGGTAATTTGCGTATTCTCGTCACCACCCTATGGCAACCTGATACAAAAAGCCTGGCGTTCAGAGACTGGGTTTAGTCTATCGATTCGTAAATACGATGACGTATTTACTCACTCAGGACTTAGTGCTGAGTGAGCAAATCGTATTGGACAATTTTTATGTGTCGTTGTAATTGCGAATCGAAGCACTTAGCTCCAAAGAATACATGATGTAGCTTACTATAGAATAAGAATAGATATGAGAATAGACAAGGGGCAATCAGCGACCACCAGCAGAGCTGGGGTATGAGGAAGGCCCTGGAAGGGGCCGGGCCTCGCTCTGCTGGTGATCGCTGATTTGTATTACCCACAGACCCCAGGTTAAAGTTTATGGCTTGGAGAGAAAAATTGAAGAATTGTCAGCAGCACAGAACGATTGTTGTTGGCGAACAATTTTAATTATAACCGGCAAGAAACGCTTTGGGTGTCAGAACCTTGCCGGCAAATTTATCTTTGAAGTGCTCATCATCCCAGGTAACCATGGTTGAAACAAATGAAAGGTATTTTTATTGGTCGAGTTCAGAGAGGGCAAAAGAGAGGACATCCGTCAGCCAGTCATCCGCTTGCATGACCCTTTATCGCTGACGAAAGGCCTGGCGCTGGGCTTTATGCTGGACGAGCGGAATGAGGTGTTCGACCAGGCGGGTCGATGTACCCGTCATAGGGGGCCGAGACCTGTCGAACGTCTTCGCTCCGCAGAAAGAAGGCGGCTTCGACGCGCTAGAGAAGTTTGACGATGATCGCAAAAAACAGCAAGGCACAGGTCAGCAATCCCACCAGTTTTGTCAAAGTGTGCTCCACACCAAGCAGGCCGGAAACCTGTTTGCAGATTCCATCCTTTAGTTTCGCCCCGAACCAGCGATCGCGATGTTTCAGCTCGGCAAGCCGGCAGGATACCTGATCGCAAAGTATTCTCAGGCTGCGGACATCATCATTAGTGAAAGCGACCTCTTCCCTTTCGCAGGTCAATACCCCGACCGGCTCTTCGTTGCATCGCAGGGGGATGGAGATCAAGTGTTCAACCTGCTGTTTTTTTTCATATTTTTCATGCTCGCGTGATACGGCACCGGTTATCTTAACGGTGGGCAGAAGAATTTCTTCATCCTGATCAAACGCTTCCTCCATGGCCACCTCCAGACAGGTGACCATATCCATCTTACCTTCAAAGCGCTCCATGTGACTGATCGCCTGCAAGTGGACATAATCATTGTCACTCCATCCCAGACTGACACGAGCGCATTGATAGCGGGCCGCCGTCTCATTGACGAGCGTCATAGCGGCTGCCAAAAACCGATTTTCGGCGTTTAGCAGCAACATTAAATCCAGAACGCCTGCAAAAAAGGAAAGGTCCTTCTGTGCCTGCCGGGCGGACCGTTGCCGTTGATAAACAGCCGGCGCATCCGCGATCAGGTTCAATCTGCCCAGCATGTCATCGACATTGACCGAAGTGGCGGCTTTGACAAAAAAAATGACAACCCTGGAGTGCCCCGCTTCGTTTTCTTCAAGTGCCAACCCTAGGGCCAAGATTTCAGATGATGTTTTAATGGGTGTCGAAGCCCATCCTTGCTGCAGACACTTTTCAGCAAGCGCTCTGAGTTTGGATAGAAGGGGTTTTGAAAAGGAACGCCGGCGCCGATTCGTCGGCCATTGATAAAGGGGTTGCCAGGGACCGGATTTTTTGTTGAAGAGAACACAGAGTTTGGCGTCTGCTTGTCGGCAGGCAAAGGCAAGGAAGGCCGGCCAGAATTTTCCGGGATGGCCGCCAAAAGTATGGAGATCCTGAATCGTGGTAGTTTCAGTCAGAAGATTCAACATTTTAATGAGAAATTCTATCGACGTTTATTGAAAAGACAGAGCGAGCCGACTTCGCCATAGTGGCCCACGCTTTAAAGCGGATTTTTTCTTATGAGGAGGGAACCGATAGAAGTTTGCTCAACCGATTAGCCGCCTCCCGATGCTCATGTTGGGCTTCACTCGACAGCGCCTTGATAGATGACACGTCTGCCATTGCTTCAAGAACTTCCGTCTCCGCCATTTTCCCAGTCCTGTGGCGTTGACGTTTGTCCACCAGGATTTTGTCGGCAATTCGGACCGACTCCTGCCTCAATAGAAGATTTTCCTGGGTCCGGTAAAAATCCCAATAGACGGCAGCAGCTTTGCCGACAGTCTGCATCATTTTCCGCCGATACTCCTGAAATAATACTTGAGACTCCTTTTGAGCGACGCGAATCGCCGGTTTTGGTTGTTTCTATGCCCGCGTTTTTCAATAGCGGCTGACGCATGTTGAGGCCGAGATACATTTCATGTTCGTCCTCTTCGTCTGTCAAATTTTTTGTCACGATGTTGGATAATTGACGCAATTCATAGCCCAGATTGACTTTACCGCCCGTCGGCGCCAGCCCCTCTAGCTCAACTCTGTAATACCAGTTGCGTTCAGTGTAAACATCCTCGCCCAGCTGGTTGAGGGATTCTTGAGGCGTATTTTTCTTACTATTGTCCTCGTACTCGGCGGTAGTGACAAAGTCGGGTTCAAATATTGCGTAGGTGCCCTTTTCTTCAGCTTGCTTGATGTCCCACTCAGCCTGTTGAATCTGTATTTGCCGATTCTGAGCGACCACCCGATGGATCAGCTCAGACAGCGAAAGGCAGTTACCACCCCCGCCGCTGATCCTGAACGTTCTGCGGGACCGGCGGACGTAGCGATCGCCGCATTTTTGTCCCGGTATACTCCTCAAGCAAGTATTATGCCACGACCAGGCAGCTCCGATGATTCAAATTCAGTATGATTCTGGAATATAAAACATTATTGGGATTTCTTGCATTCCTTTTTAGCCGCCCTGTTCCAAGCAATGAGCTACTGGAACTGCTCTAAATTCAGAACTACTGATGTGTCGTAAAATATTTACGCATATTTTCACTACAAATTTTGTAGGTTCTTTAGATATCAGGGCCTCCCGAGAAGTT
>NODE-791-length-11020-cov-5.27761_pt1 | contig 11020 bp, 9 predicted proteins | sample MGYA00139097_ERZ477577 | MGnify/ENA metagenome assembly ERZ477577 | reverse complement strand
GACTTCTGACCGAATATCTCAACCGGCTTCACACGCTCATTTATCGAAAAAATATTAAACTGCCACGGTGGCTGGATTATCCCTTGCGCAGCTTAAAATATCTGCTGCTGGGCTTCTTTCTGTGGGCCATTGTGCTGCAAATGAATGCCGAGACATTGGATTATTTTATTCACAGCCCCTACAATATGGTTGCGGATATCAAGATGCTTTATTTTTTCAAAAACATCACGTCGTTTGCCTTCTGGGTGCTGGTGGTGCTGGTGGTGCTGTCGGTTCTGATACGAAATTTCTGGTGTCGCTACCTGTGCCCTTATGGTGCGCTGCTGGGGGCACTCAGTTTTTTGAGCATATTGAAGATCCACCGCAATCAGGAAACCTGCACAAATTGTCAAAAGTGCACCCGCGCCTGTCCGGTTGATATCCGGGTCCATAAGGCATCCTGCGTGCGGTCTGATGAATGCCACGCCTGCTTGCAATGTGTGGCAGTATGCCCGGAAAAAGACACCCTCTACATTTCAGCTCCTAAACGACATTCGATTATAAAGCCCTGGGTCTATGCGACAGCAATCTGTCTGCTGTTTATTGGGGGCCCACTGGCGGCCAGAATAACCGGTCACTGGCAAACCGGCATTTCAAACGCAGAGTATTTATTCCACATCAGGCATCTGGGATTGCCCATTTACCAACACAACCGCGGTGAGGTACCGGCATACAATAAAGAGGCATGGCTGCGTATGATGAAACAGATAAGAGAAAACCAGAGCGCAATGCACCGCACGCATGGAGATGCAAAGCCGTCGGGTATCAATAGTTAGGATTTAAATAAGGATCATCTCCAATAACACTATATCAGCATAGATTGCAGCGGCTTAAGAAAATTATTGTACCATTGTGCATTGACAATTAAAGTTGAACATATTAAACATCTTTCCAGTGAGGATAAAGACTCGTATCCTTTTGCAACCTGTGTTTTTTTCCTAATTCACATCTGACCTATCCATTGGGATCTCTGATTGACCGAATGCTACTATCCTCACTCCGTACCATCACATAGCTTCGAATTTTCTTAGATCCACCAAAAAAAATGAAAGGAGAAATGAATCATGAAAAAGCAAAAAAAGTTTCGTATTCTGTTTATTGTCATTTCAATGAGCCTTTTTATTATCTGGGCCTGGAATCCGATGGTGTCCGCCGAGGACATTACGGTTAAAATGGGATGGTTCGGCGGCCCCAGACCCTGGGTCATCGGTAAAGCCAACGGGATGTATGAAGAGGGGATGGGTGTTAAAATTGAATGGCTGCAGTGGCCTTCCGGCGCCGCCGCCATTTCTGCACTGGGCGCCGGTGAGGTTGATATCACCCGATTGGGTTCAAGCCCGACGGTCGCTGCTATCGCCCGGGGTGTCGAAATTTATCAGATTGCGATTGCCGGTGCGATCGCAAGAAGCGAACGCTTGATCGCTAAAAAGGAAATTGCCGATATTCCGTCGTTGGAAGGTAAAAAAATCGGTTACCCGCCGGGCTCAACCGCCCACTATGCGCTTCTGGCTGCGTTGAAGGTTTATAAAGTAAATGTGGCCAAGACCAAACTGCTGAGCTTGAAACCTTCGGAAATGCTTGCTGCCTGGAAGCGGGGAGACATTGATGCGGCCTACGTTTGGGGACCTTTTTCGCATCAGATGGAAACAGACGGGGGTCATGAGCTCATTGCTACGGGCGAGCTTCGCAAGGACGGCTATTACACCTGGAACAATTACGTGGTGAGAAAAGAGTTTGCCGAAAAACATCCGGAATTGGTCGTCAAATTTCTAAAAGTCTTTCAGGAAAATGTCGAGACTTACAAGAGTGATCCCGCAAAATGGGCCAGATTTATCGGCGATTATTTAAATCAGAAATATGAAGCCGCGGCCGATACGCTGGCCGGATTGGAATTTCCGCCATTTGAAGAGCAATTGACCACCAAATGGTTAGGGGATTCAAAAACTACGGAGCAGTCAGCCATAACCAAGGCCATGATGGACGTGGGTCTTTTTCTAGTTGAATTGGGAGACGTTCGTCAAAGAGACCTGCCAAAAAGTTTCGGGCCGTATAACAATATGACCTTTATGGAGCGTGTTGTCAGAGGAGATTAAGGCACGGTCTCATGACGGCGCCATTCTTTCTACTAGTTGCTGATACCAGGCGAGTTTGAGATGTTCATTTACAAGGCATGCAGGCACTTTCCGTTGTTGGCGGGATAGTTGCCTGCTTTCCCACCATAGTCGGGAATAACGCCGTAGACGGGCATCTCGGGCTTGCCCGAATCCGAATGACAATTGATACTTTTTTTTGTAAACCCATTATTCCATCACTTTACAATTCTATTTTTCTGATGCTGTATGCAGGAGAAAAAAAGCTGACTCAGCTATTCACCAGCTAAGGAGAAGGAACTCGATGAAGAAAGCTTTTAAAATTTTCAACTTCGAGGGCGCCAAGGAAATTTTGATCAGCATGCTTGCCATCGCATTTGCTATTTTCCTGTGGTTTATAACGACGTATCTGGGATGGATCAAACCTCTTTTTCTACCGTCGCCGCAGGAGCTGATCGAAACCGTCATTGAGCTGGTGGCAGTCGGATATCGGCAGATTTCCCTTCAGATGCACTTTCTCGTGAGCCTGGCACGGGCGCTTTTTGCCTTTACCATGGCAGGGATTATTGGAATCCCCATGGGTTTGCTGATGGGATTTTTCCCGGTGATCAATGCGATTCTCGATCCCTTCGTACAATTTTTCAGACCCCTGCCCAAATTGGCCCTTATCCCGCTGGTGATTCTCTGGTTCGGCATCGGGGAAACCTCAAAGTTTGTTTTAATTTTTATGGCCACATTGCTGACCGTGGTTGTCAGTGTGGCAGCCGCTGTGAAAAACGTATCTGAGAATCGGATACGTGTCGCCAGGGCTCTGGGCGTGAACCAGTACCAGTTATTCCGTTACGTTATACTTCCCAGTGTGTTGCCAGATCTGTTCACCGGCATGCGGGTGGGTGTGGGAATCGGTTGGACCACCCTTATCGCAGCCGAGATGATTGCCGCCCATTCGGGCATCGGGTGGATGGTGCTCAATGCCAGTTCCTATCTGCGTACGGATATCGTATTACTCGGAATTGTCATTCTGGGCACCACCGGTTATTTGTTGGATATACTAATCGTTATGATTCAGAAAAAAGCGGTTCCCTGGATGGGAAAAGGGTAAATTTCAGGTCAAAGGACCGAACCATGCCGGCGGAAAATTCCAAATTCCAATTCATCAATGTTACCAAAATCTTCAGCGACAAACGCAAGGATAACCGAACGGTTGCTTTGGAAGACCTTAATCTGGCTGCCAGGACGGGTGAATTTATCTGCCTTCTGGGACCCAGCGGATGCGGGAAATCCACAGCTCTGAATTTGATGGCCAATTTTGACAAGCCCACTGGAGGGCAGGTCCTTTTAGACGGCCGACCGATCCAAAAACCAGGATTGGATCGCGGAGGGGTATTGCAGGAGCCGACGCTGTTTCCGTGGTTGAAGGTTATCGAGAACATCACCTTTGGCCCGCGCATGAATAATGTGCCGATTGAAGAATATATGGATAAGGCCAAGCAATACATTGATCTTGTAGGGCTCAGAGGCTTCGAAAATCATTATCCCCATGAGCTTTCAGGCGGGATGAGACAGAGGGTTGCGATTGCCAGGGCCTGGATCAATGAGCCTTCGGTTCTTTTAATGGATGAGCCGTTTGGTGCGCTGGATGCTCAAACCCGTTTGATAATGCAGGAATTGCTGCTGCGGGTGTGGGAGAAGCTGAAAACGACGGTCCTGTTTATTACGCATGATGTTGATGAGTCGCTGTTGATGGCCGACCGGGTTTTTGTCATGACGGCAAGACCGGGGCGCATCACAATGGAGGTCAAAGTGCCGTTTTCACGACCGCGAGATGCGGAAACCCTGATTTTTTCCAAGGAATTTCAGGAAGTCAAACAAAAGATTGTTCGTGTGATTAAAGAAGAGACATTGAAGACGATGCAGGAGGCCCAAAACTAAGGACTAACTCAAAAATTGAAAAAAGGAAAGTGCGATGGGAATATATGAAGAATTGGGCGTAAAGCCCATTATCAACTTGTGGGGAACGGCGACGAGACTCGGCGGGGCTTTAATGGACCCGAAGGTGGCAGAGGCCATGGTGGCGGCATCCAAAGAATCCGTGAAGATGGATGAACTTCAGGCGGCTGCCAGCCGAATCATTTCTGAAATTACCGGGGCCGAGGCGGGTTATGTGACCTGCGGCGCAGCATCAAGCCTAACCTTAGGCACCGCGGCCTGCATCGCGGGCCTGGATGTCACCCGCATGGAGCGTTTGCCGGATACCGCGGGCATGCCCAATGAAGTCCTCATGGCACGCGATCAGCGCAACGGCTGGGATCATGCCATTCGTGCCGCTGGTGCCAAGATCGTCGATATTGGTATCAACGAAAGCTTCACCGGCGGTCTGCGGCCTGTGGAGGCTTGGGAATTTGAGGCCGCCATCAACGAGCACACGGCTGCCATCGCTTTGGTGCCGTATACCTGGGATCCGAAAAAGGAAAAGTTTATGGCCCAGGTCATCGCGGTGGCCCAAAAACACAATCTCCCGGTGCTAATGGATGCCGCAGCGGCGGTACCCCCCTTGGAGAATTTAAGACGATTCATCGATATGGGAGCCGATCTGGTGGCGTACAGCGGCGGCAAAGCCATTCGAGGCCCGCAAAATACCGGTATCCTCTGCGGCCGCCGTGACTTGATTGCGTCAGCCGCCTTGCAGCATCTGGATATGGCCGGTTTTTCCCACATGTGGTTTCCACCTTCATCGCTCATCGCCAAAGAAGCGCTGCTGGGACAACCCCGCCAGGGAATAGGCCGCAGCCAGAAAGTCAGCAAAGAAGCACTGGTCGGTTTACTGGTGCGTTTGCGTGGCCTGAGTAAAGAAAAAACCGTAGAGGAAGCCAACCAGATGCAGGCCTTGCTGGAGCGTATCGTTAACGCGATCGCTGGAACCCCCCACGTAGCCACTGAAATTTCCCACCCCGCATCCGAGCAAAGCGGTGCCCTGCCGACCCTAAAAGTCAAGCTTAATGCCGCCGGTTTAGGTCGGGATGCCTTTGAGGTATCCCTGAAGCTAAGAAACGGCGAGCCTCGACTTTGGGTGAACGAAAAAAGTCTACCCAGCGATGTTCTGTTGATCACTGCAATTAATTTAAATCAACAACTCGCTGACGCGGTTGGAAAACGCCTGAGGGAAGTACTTTCCGGAGACGATTGAGGAATCTTTTATTCGAATGAAAATTATTACTGGGCGAGCACGAGCAGAAATGGAGAGGAAAAAGGGAGGATAACATGGAATACGTCAATTTAGGCCAAACCGGTCTCAAGGTATCACGCATCTGCCTTGGTATGATGACCTACGGAACTGAACAATGGCGACCATGGATACTCGAGGAAGCCGAGGCGCGTCCCATCGTGCAGCGCGCCGTCGAATTGGGTGTTAACTTTTTCGATACCGCCGACATGTATTCAGCCGGCGCATCTGAGGAACTCACCGGCAAGTTCCTGCGAGAGTTTACCCGCAGGGAGGAAGTGGTCATTGCCACCAAGGTGTTTTTTCCGGTCGATATCGCCTACCAGGCCGGTTCCTCGAATTCCGCGCCCCCGCGGCCCAACACCGCCGGAATGTCCCGCAAGCACATATTTGAAGCAGTTGAGACGTCCCTCAGGCGTTTGGGGATCGACTATATTGACCTTTATCAAATCCATCGCTGGGATTACGAAACACCCATCGAGGAAACAATGGAAGCCTTGCATGATCTCGTCAAATCGGGCAAAGTGCGCTATATCGGAGCCTCCAGCATGTGGGCCTGGCAGTTTGCCAAGGCGCATCACATTGCCCAATCGAACGGGTGGGTACGCTTTGTATCAATGCAGAATCATTACAATTTGATCTATCGGGAAGAGGAGCGTGAGATGATCCCACTTTGCCGTGATCTGGGTGTCGCTCTGATTCCGTGGAGTCCGCTGGCCAGAGGCTTTCTAGCTGGCAACCGTACGCCGGACGATATCACGGCCGGCCGCACTACGCGCGCCAGGACCGACGATTTTGCACGAAAACTTTACTACCGCGAAAAAGACTTCGCTGTGGTGAACAATCTCGGTGAGCTTGCCTCCCAACGCGGCGAAAGCAATGCCCGGATTGCTTACGCCTGGCTGCTGCATCAGCCGGGATTGGCAGCGCCCATCGTCGGTGCCAGCAAAATTGCTCATATTGAAGAGGCGGTGTCGGCCACCCGGATCGAGCTAAGCGAGGAAGAGATTCAACTTCTCGGCGACACCTACAAGCCGCATGCAGTGCTGGGACATACGTGATTTATAACAGTGGTTTTTATTCCATGCTAGCCAATAATTTGGTAAGCTTATTCAATTGTTTGTTGGCTTCTTTATGATCCGGATCCAGCTCCAGGGTTTTCTGATAATTTTCTTGGGCCTTCTCTAAAATTTCGACGTCTTTATCATCGACACCGATGGTATGATAAACAACGCCAGTCAAGTAGTGGGCATACACACTTTCTGAGTTGTATTCGAATGCATTTTCTAAATAGCCGAGGGCATCTTCAAACGCTTTTCTCTTGTAACACGAAAATGCTTTTTGATTATATTGACTGGCGATCCTGGTTTTAATCCCTTGCAGAAATAAATCCACCGTCATATTCTCGTGTTTCAATGACGTTGGCACCCTTAGAGTTTTGTTGCCGAAAGCCGGTATGGATATCAGAAGTGTGGGGTATCCCTTAATGCCATACTTTCTCCTTAGCGCTTCTTCGTCAGACCCATTATCCGGATTGATTTCCACTTTTGGGATATCACTGATGAAATTTTCTGTCTCCCAGGAAGCAAGAATTTCGCTGTTGAACTTTTTGCACCATTTGCACCACTCCGTATTAAAGTAAAGAATTAGCGGACTATCGGAATCCTGAGCTTCGCTGAGCATCTCCTCATAGCCGGATGCACCACGGGCCCAATTTGAAAAGGAATAGGCCCCTAGTAAGTTGGCATTTAATAACACGGCCGTAAAGAGCGTAGCAGCCATTATAATGACCTTTTTGTATGTATTTTTTAATTCCATTTGGTTTGCCTCCCGTTGCTATTTTATTTAGTATCAAACATGGTTTAATTGTTCGGCATTTTAATCTCAGTCTTGAGTTCCATAAGGGAATTATGCGCGTCATATGTGAGTGTGGGCTAAGGCTAATCCTGCGACGAGCCAGATTTCTCGACTTTCGCTCAATTAGGGTTATATTTAAATATAGGGCTTGGATTAATTCAACGGCGAAAAGAGTTTAAAAAGAGGGGGGAAAGATGTCTGCATATCTCATCGGTCACATTAGTATAAAAAATCCTGACAAGTGGAAGATCTACGTCGACGGAGTTCAGAAGTCACTTATGCCTTTCGATGCCGAGGTTGTACTTCGAGGAAGGCGTGCCACCGTTTTGACCGGCGAACATCCTCACCAACACACGGTCGTCATAAAATTCCCCGACCAACCAACATTGCAGCAATGGTATCATTCTGACACCTATCAGGCTTTGATTTCCATACGGGATGAAGCCGCCGATGTGGTGATCATCAGCTATGACACTTGAGTTTTTGCGGCGAATAAAAAGGACCCTGCCAAATGATAACCCATATTAGAATTTCACAAACCATATATCTGGTGCCCATCGTCGCGATGGCGATATTGGGAGTGGTGTTATTATTTCCTGCTGTAAATTACGCCTCATCAGAGCCGGAAACCCAATCAACAACTAATCAAACGGAAAATCACAACCGCCTGATTAATGAATCCAGCCCCTACTTATTACAACATGCAACCAATCCTGTTGATTGGTTTCCCTGGGGTACGGAGGCATTCGACAAAGCAAAACGGGAGGACAAACCTGTTTTTCTGTCCATCGGATACTCGACCTGCCACTGGTGCCACGTGATGGAGCATGAATCTTTTGCGGACAAAGAAGTGGCTGATCTATTGAACAAAGATTTTATCAGCATCAAAGTCGATCGTGAAGAACGGCCGGATATCGACCATGTTTACATGACCGTCACCCAGGCTTTAACCGGAAGCGGCGGCTGGCCCATGACGATTATCATGACAGCGGATAAAAAGCCGTTTTATGCCGGCACTTATTTTCCCAAGAACAAACGCTGGGGTCGGCCCGGATTGATGGAACTGTTACCCAAGATTGCTGAATTGTGGCGCAACGATCGCAATAAAATCCTCGACAGTGCCGACCGGATTACTCGGCATGTCACAGGTCTGGGGGCTGCTCGGCCCGCAACAAATCTCGATCGGAAAACCACGGATCAAGCCCAGGCATTCTTTGAGCAAGCATATGATACTGATCATGGGGGTTTTGGGCAGGCGCCAAAATTTCCGACCCCTCATCAATTGAGTTTTCTGTTGAGACGCTACCACCACACCCAAAATCAGCAGACACTTGCGATGGTGGAAAAAACGCTGATCCGGATGCGCCAAGGCGGTATCTATGATCAGCTGGGATTCGGCTTTCACCGCTATTCCACCGATGCCCAGTGGCTGGTGCCGCACTTTGAGAAAATGCTTTACGACCAGGCCATGCTGATCATGGCCTATACGGAGGCTTATCAAGCGACCGATAATGCGTTTTATGCCAATGTGGCCGAAGAAATCATCTCCTATGTTTTGCGGGACATGACATCTGCCGAAGGCGGGTTTTTCAGCGCCGAGGATGCCGACAGTGAGGGCATTGAAGGCAAATTCTATCTGTGGACTCCCCGGCAGGTCCAAAACATTTTAGGCGAAAAAGAGGCCGCCTTGTTCGCCAATATTTTCAATGTCAAGAAAGGCGGTAATTTCGAAGATCCGAATCCCGGTCACAACATCGACCAGAATATTCTGCATTTAAAAAAACCACTGTCTCAGCTATCTGAAGAACTGGCCATATCCGAAGAGCAATTGCGACGACGCCTGGAAGCAAGCCGGCTGAAACTTTTTCATGCAAGAGAAAAACGCATCCATCCCATTAAAGACGATAAGATTCTTACCGATTGGAACGGTTTGATGATTGCCGCCCTGGCCAAAGCCGGCAGCGTGCTGGATAATCGGACGTACACCACGGCCGCAGCAAAGGCGGCTGACTTTATCCTCCAGAACCTCACCGATCCCAGTGGCCGGTTGTTAAAAAGATACCGCAAAGATAAAGCCGGTTTACCCGCCCATCTTAATGACTATGCATTTATGGTCTGGGGTTTGCTGGAGCTATACCAGGCTACTTTTGAAGTAAAACAATTGAAAAGTGCCATTGAATTAAATCAACAAATGCTTTCACGCTTCTGGGATGAACAAAATGGCGGGTTATATATGACTGCGAATGATAGTGAAAAACTTCTGGTTCGCAGCAAAGTAATCTACGACGGCGCCATTCCTTCGGGAAATTCCGTGGCAGTATTTAATTTGCTGCGTCTCGGCCATCTGACCGGGAACGCCGATTATTTGACAAAAGCGGAACAGATTATCAAATCGTTCTCTGCCGAGATCGCAGTGCATCCGGCCGGCCATAGTCAACTGATGGTCGCATTGGAATTTGCACTGAACCCGAATTATGAAGTCGTCATTGTCGGCGCCCCCCAAAGTAAAGATACGATGACCATGTTGGCGGCACTGCGCAAACCCTTCCTGCCGGAAAAGGTCGTTGTCTTTCGCCCTATGGACAAGCAGGCCGCAAAGGATATTACCGCTTTAGCACCATATACACTGTCAATGGCTGCAAGAAACGGCAAGGCCACCGCCTATGTCTGCCAAGAATTTGCCTGCAAATTGCCCACCACCAGCATTGATCAGATGCTGGAGAATCTTGGACAATAGATGAAGTATTGGCGAAGTTTATTGAATTGGAAACACCAAATAGTGCCCTTCTTTGGCAACGGTCTTTTATGGACGGACACTAATTGCCCGCCCCGATGAAATAAAAATAACAGAAATTTCATTGGGCAGGCAGACGCGCGCTGACGGCCGCAGAAAGGCTCTGAATCTATTGTAGTGTCTAAAAGGGACTTTTTCGACAGTCTCAGTAGATACCAATAACCATAATGGGTCTGGATCCAAAGCCGACAGGGCTGAAGTATCTTTGATCCTCGACTTGTGCATCAGCAGGTCACTGACAGATCGGTCATTCGGTGATTATCTTCTCCAGCTCCTCGACCGTCACTTTATCGTCGTAGATCCCGCCAAGCACGACGTAAGGGGTATTCCCAACGGCCTTCGAGTAGGAGAGTTTCCTTGAAGGCTCTTTCCCACCTGGCTTGGGAAATAGATACTCGGCCCATCCACCCTGCGGCCGCTGTCCCGTCTCGCACAGCAATGCACCGAGCTGCCCACTTTTCAGATCTCCGAACGCTGGCGCGTCTGCAAATGATGAACCCGCGAGCTCCGGCCTGATCGGATGTGCCGCTATCTGCTCCGTCTCGCAGTTTTGGACGACCACGTAGGTATCCTTCCACACATATTCGGAGTCTTTGCTCTGAAAGTTCTTCAATCCGGCTTCGCCAGCTTCGCTTAGGTACTTGGCCGCATCCTTTACTTTTTGCACGACTTCCTCAGGTGTTGCTTGCTCCTGTGCCTGGAGTGTGCCACTGAGACCAGCCGTGCCAATCAACAATAGAGTGATATGTAGAACAACTTTTAACATGCTATGATCCTTCTAGTTTTAACATGCTATGATCCTTCTAGAATGATGTTAGCTTAATTAATAAATTTTGTCAGACCTCATCCTACCAGATAGTAGAAAGCGGGTATTTTTGAAAATTTTCCGCAATATGTAGCATAGCTCATCTTTGAAGTTTAATAGAAAAATACCTAATCAGCCAGATGAGACCTGGAGAAGCTCTCACATAAGTGAGTAAAAAATAAAGTATTGCTTTCTCAGTGCTTGTCAATATG
>NODE-790-length-11022-cov-5.39044_pt1 | contig 11022 bp, 7 predicted proteins | sample MGYA00139097_ERZ477577 | MGnify/ENA metagenome assembly ERZ477577 | reverse complement strand
CGCGCATACTTGCCCTAGCGGGTTCCCTGTGCTTCTCAGAACTAAATGAAATACTGCGAAACTGATTCGAGGCATCCGAGCCTCTCAGCCTTCGGGCGCCTCTGGCGTCTAAATTTGTTCCTGACAAATTTGTCGCTACGCTCGAACACCGCAGTATTTGCTCATTTAGTTCTTGCGATGCTCGGCTTCGTATCGAGTGCATCTACGGGGACTTTATCAACATTAATGATTCTTAGAGGTTGACCCTCAGCCCATCAAATAGCTTGTTTTTTTGGAAGTAAGTCGATAAGGGTTGCCTTTTCTTTGGTTCGGTTTCTTTTGGCAACGCAAAAGAAATGGACGCCTTAGCGGCAGCGAAAATTTTAAGACAAATATAATTTTACAAAATAAAGATAAACAGCAATCTGAGTCAGGATTCTCTACTTTCAAAACGACATACTATGCTCTGAATTGAGGAGGAGCTTTAATGAGTGACGAAATGATAAGTGGTTATGGATGCCGAATGGCAAAGGTGTGTGAGTATATTCAGACACACCTTGATGATGATTTATCTGTGGACCATTTAAGTCAAGTCGCTCATTTTTCCAGATACCATTTTCATCGCCAGTTTGCTAATTTTGTTGGTGTTAATGTGACGAGATACATCTTGCTAGCACGATTAAAGCGGGCTGCGTATCAGTTGATATTTGAACCTAAACGTCGCGTTATTGATATTGCATTCGATGCCGGTTTTGAGAATCCAGAATCCTTTTCTCGGGCTTTTAAGCAGATCTGTTATCAGACTCCTTCCCAATTCAAACAAAAGCCCGACTGGGCGATTTGGAATGAACTATTTAAGTTAACAAGAATTGAAAGGAATATTGAAATGAATGTAGATGTTGTTGTGTTTCCAGAGACAAAAGTAGCGGTACTGGAACATAAAGGCTCGCCTGATTTAATTAATGAATCGGTGGCAAAATTTATTGAATGGCGTAAGCAAAGTGGCTTGTCACCGGTCGGAACGAGTGACAGTTTTGGCATTGTTTATAATAATCCTAACACGGTAGCACCTGAAGAGTTCTGCTTTGACCTGTGTGGCTCGGTCAGTGAAGAAGTGCCCGAGAATGTGTGGGGAGTGAGTAATAAGACGATTTCGGGCGGGCGGTGCGTCAAAATTCGTCACCTTGGCTCTCGAGATGATATTGAAAAACCGATTTGTCATCTTTATGGTCAATGGCTTCCTGAAAGCGGTGAGGAATTACGCGATGCACCGCTTTTTTTCCACTATATCAATCTATTCCCAGAAGTGGATGAGCATGCCTTGATTACCGATATTTATTTGCCGATAAAATAGCCGACTTTGTTAAATTATAAAAAAAGAAAGCCCACTCTAGCATTATGCAGAGTGGGCTTTCTCTTACCTATCTTTTGATTAACGTAATATCAAAAACATCGCCTGTCCATTACGAGTAATGTTGAGGAGTAATGATTCACCATCACTGTAAGCGAAGGGCTTAAACTCGTCTAAACTTGATACTGCTTGTTTGTTCACCGAAGTAATAATATCGTTAGCACGCAAACCAGCATTAGCAGCGGGGCTGCCACGTTTAACAGAGTAGATCATTACGCCATTAATCCTGCCATAATGCGGTGTTCCTGGCTCAATATCGCCAAAGGTAGCACCTGCTAATTTAGGGTGAACTTGACCTGTTTGAGTATGCTCTTCTGATTCTTTTACCGTGGCTTTTAATGTTTTCTGTTTACCATCACGGATAATGTTAATTTTTATTGTTTGTCCAACCATCAACAGGCCAATGGTGTTGCGTAAGTTATCCGCATTGATGAGTTTATTACCATCAACGGCAGTAATAATATCGCCAATTTTTAAACCCGCTTCTTCGGCTGCAGAACCGGCAGAAATACGTGTAACAACGGCGCCTTGTTCTGATTGAATATCAAATGCTTGAGCAAGTTCTTGCGTGATATCTTGCATTTGAACGCCAAGATGAGCACGTCGTACTTCACCGTACTCAATTAGTTGATCGGTAATTTGTTTGACCATATTACTTGGAATCGCAAAGCCAATACCAATGTTGCCTGCTTGCTGACCAGGCGAGAATATTGCCGTATTAATACCGACTAATTCACCTCGTAGGTTCACTAAGGCACCTCCAGAATTACCTGGGTTGATGGAAGCATCGGTTTGGATGAAATTTTCATAACCTTCGATTCCTAGCCCACTGCGACCTAAGGCACTAACAATGCCTGATGTGACAGTTTGTCCTAAGCCAAATGGATTTCCAATTGCGACTACGAAGTCACCGACACGTAAATTGTCTGAATCAGCTAATGGCAAAGCAGTTAATTGCTCGGCAGGTATTTTTATAAGTGCGACATCAGTTGCTGGATCACTACCGACGAATTCAGCCTGAAAACTACGCCCATCAGTGAGTGAAACGGTAATTTCATCCGCTTTTTGAATAACATGGTTGTTGGTGAGTACTAAGCCTTTTTTTGCATCAAAGATTACGCCTGAACCGAGACTTTGCGATGCTCTTTGCCGAGGTTGTTGTTCTGGTAGGTTAAAGAAATGACGGAAAAAAGGGTCGTTCAATAAGGGATTATCTTGAACCCTGACTTGGCTTCGCGTTGCAATATTAACTACGGCAGGCTTTGATTGCTCCAGCATTGGAGCTAATGACGGCATTTGACCGTCATTACCAAACCAGCTGAAAGGCAAGGCTGCTACAGCAATCTGAATGACTAAGCTTAGTCCCGCTAGCCAAACTAATGATGATTTAAACTTCGTCATGTCAGCTCCTTAATCTTTTTACAGTGCTTGTTCCAGTGTTTCGCGAGGGTTAAACGCTAATTCTTCAGCCATTTGTTGATACAGTTGAGTTGCTTTATCGCTATCAGCCGGTGGAGTCATGATCTGTAATACAACAAATTGATCCCCTGGTTCTTTAGAAGGTAAGCCTCGACCTTTCAATCGCATTTTCTGACCGCTTTTAGCTCCTGCTGGGATAGTTAGGTTAATCTTTCCTGCTAATGTCGGTACGGTTACTTTTCCACCTAGCGCTGCTTCCCATGGTGAAATAGGCAGATCTAGGAAGATATTTTTATCTTCAAGTCGGTAATGAGTGTGTGGTGCGATTGCAATCTCTAAGTATAGATCCCCTGGTTTACTACCTCCCATACCAGCTTTGCCTTGACCTGATAGGCGAATTTTCTTGCCTGATGTGATACCCGCAGGGACTTTTACGTTCAAGGTGCCGCTTTCAGAAGAGCCTGATGGACGGCGAATAGTTTTCTTTGCACCGTTAAAGGCATCTTCAAGCGAGACTGTTATTTTGGCGTTAACATCCTCACCGTCAGCATAAAAGTTTTCTCTACCACCTCCGCCCATGCCGGCACCACCGAACATGTTTTCAAAGAAATTACTGAAATTACCCTGACCGCCGCCCATGCCACTACCACCCCAACCTGGAGGAGGCGTGAAAGACTGACCATTTTGATAATTAGAGCCAAACTGATCGTATTGAGCCCGTTTTTGTGGATCTTTTAATGCCTCGTAAGCTTCACCTACTTCTTTAAACTTAGCTTCAGCGTTAGCTTCTTTACTAACATCTGGGTGATATTTACGCGCCATTTTACGATAAGCTTTTTTCAAGTCCTCGGGTGATACATCTCGCGACACACCAAGAATTTCGTAATAATCTTTGTATTCCATTGTTTATTCTGTTTAAAAATTGATTTGGATCATAAATTGGGGGCAAAAGTACTAATTTCAAGAGGAAAAGAGTATTTTCCTTAGCACTACTATCTATTGAGTGTGAGAAAATAGAATAAATAACATTTGAAATATACTGACACAGAGGTTTATATGTTCTATTTAAAAAGAACGGTTCTTTTAGCTGCTCTTGCAAGCACATCAACAGTCACTTTTGCTAATGACGTAACTTTAGATGAAATGGTCGTAACGGGCACACGTTCAGAGTCGTCATTGCTAGATTTGGCCGGTAATACAGGCAAAATTTCTGAACAAGAAATTGATTTAGTACGTGCCGATCATATTACAGAGGTCATTAACCGCCTTCCGGGGGTAATGGTTCAACGTGGTAACGGGCAAGAACACTTAACTTCTATCCGTTCACCTGTTCTGACAGGTGGTGCAGGAGCAGGTTCATTTTTATACCTTGAAGATGGCGTGCCAATGCGAGCAGCAGGCTTTGCAAATGTAAACGGCCTGTTTGAAGCTAATACTGAGCAAGCTGGCGGCATGGAGGTTGTTCGTGGCCCAGGTAGTGCTTTATACGGCTCAAATGCAGTTCACGGTTTAGTTAATGTGCTTAGCAGAGCACCATCATTAGATTTAGAGCGTTCGATTGATGTTTCTGTTGGCCCACATGATTTATATAAATTTAAAGGCACCGTCAGTGACACGATTGGTAATCAGGCCTATCGTTTCAGCTTAAATGGCACAACAGATGGTGGTTGGATCAGTGATTCTGGTTTTGATCAGCAAAAAATGATGTTCCGTCATGATTATTATGGTGAAAGAGATACCTTTAAAACTGTTTTTACTGCAGCGAACTTAAATCAAGAAACAGCTGGCTATAAAGAAGGCTTTGAGGCTTATAAAAATACTGCTGAGTCAAAAATTAATGATAACCCTGAAGCATACCGTGATGCTAAATCAGCACGATTATCAGTGCGTTGGGACCATGAATTGAGTGATTCATCTTCTTTCAGTTTGACACCGTATGCTCGTCATACTGAAATGAACTTCTTAATGCATTTTCTTCCAGGTACGCCAGTAGAAGATAATGAGCATGACAGTGTAGGTTTGCTTGCCGCTTTTGCTAAAGAGTTAGAAGGTGGCCACAAAGTCATTATCGGGACCGATTTTGAATATACAAAAGGTTCTTTGTCTGAAGTTCAAACCGATCCAATGACATATACATTTGGTAAATACGTACCTGGTGTTCACTATGATTACGATGTTGATGCAACCGTTATCGCACCTTATATTCACACTGAATGGCAGTTAGCAGAAAGTACACGAGTTACTGCAGGCGCACGTTTAGAGCATACTCGTTATGAATATGACAATAAAACAGCCGATGGTTTAACGGGTACTAGAATTTATCGACCTGCTGATAGAGATGATACGTTTAATGACTTTAGCCCTAAATTAGGTTTAGTTCAGGCTCTAACGGAAGACACCAGTGCGTTTATTAATTTAGCTCGTGGTAATCGTGCGCCACAAACAACAGATTTATATCGTCAACGTAAAGAATCAAATAATGTTCTTCAGGCTGACTCTGAAACTGTCGATAGTTTAGAAATTGGTGTTAGAAAAGTAGGGGCGGGCATTCAGTATGAAGTCACATCTTTTTATATGAAGAAAAAAGATTACTTCTTCCGTACTCGCTTTGACAATAATGTGCCTGATGGAAAAACAAAACATTATGGTGTCGAGTTAAGTACTTTTATACCTCTCAGTGAACAATTTGATTTAGGTGGTAGCTTTACTTTTGCTCGTCATCAATATGAATTCGATAATAATGATGCAAGTATTGTCGATGGAAATGATATGGATACCGCTCCTCGCCACATTGGCAATATCCGTTTGGGCTGGAACTTTATGTCACAAAGTCGTGCAGAATTAGAGTGGGTTCACATCGGTCGCTATTACAGTGATGAAGGCAATGCTCATACCTATGATGGCCATGACCTTTTAAATCTAAGAGCTACTCATCAAGTGAGTCCGCAACTAGCTGTTTATGGGCGGGTTTCAAACTTACTTAATACTGAATATGCTGAGCGTGCTGACTACAGTGGGTTTGCAGGTGATCGTTACTTCGTCGGTGAAGAGCGTGGCTTGCATGTAGGCGCTAGCTACTCGTTTTAGTTATAGAGATAAAATATAGAGAATAAAAAAAGCGGCTGAAAAGCCGCTTTTTTTATATGTGTTAGATAGCCTAGCGTGAATGATTTGAGACTGTGCGGGGCCTAATGACCTTATATAATTACTAAGCAGTCGAATAGAATAGTAAGGTTAGCCTGTAGTATTATGTCGTGTTTATACTATGACTTAATATACGTGAGCTACACGATGAATCGATGGCAACTATTTGTTCGATTATTACTATTCTTTGTTTTGATACCTTTTTTGCAAGCCTGTTCAAATGAAGAAAGTATGAAAACACATCACTGGAAACTTCAGTCTCAAGCTCCTGCATCAAGTGTCAGCTTTAAAGAGTTAGAAAAATTTGCACAGACAATTGAGGTAATGAGTGGAGGACGATTAGTCATTGAACCCTCTCCAGCCGGCACGCTAGCCCATGGCCCAGATATATTTAATGCGGTAAGTGATAATACTGTACAAATGGGTAATGGTTGGCCAAATTGGTGGTCAGGGCAGCATCCTTCTTGGTCTGTAATGAATGCTGGGCCATTTGATTTTATGAACCTAGATGCTTCAATGATGTTTTTCATAACTGGTGAAGGAACAAATTTAGCCAATGAACTCTCTTTGCCAAAAGGGGTTATTTGGCGACCTGCTTGGTGGGCAGGGATGGAGTTTGGGCTAGTATCGAAATATCCCATTACCGGTCTGGATGATTTGAAAGATAAAAAAATTCGTATTGGACCTGGGCTTCCGAGTGAGGTTTTGACGGAGGCCTCGAATAGTTTTTCTATTCCTTTGGTGCCTGAAGAGATTCATCCTTCACTTAAAAATGGCAATATTGATGCCGTAGAATGGACTACCGCTTCAGGTCTTTTAGAGTTGGGGTTACAAGATCTTGTTTCAGAAGCTATCGTTCCTGCAATTTGGCAACCCTCTGTTTTATCTGACTTTCTAATTAATCAACAGGCATATGAACAATTATCTCCTGATCTAAAAGCCATCCTTGAAACTGCGATAAAATCTTATATTTTAACTACAACATTAAAATCGAAAGTAAAAGATATTGACGCGCTTGAAACGCTAAAAGATAAGGGAATGAATATAAATAGGTGGAGTGATGATGATATTGATCGATGGAAAATAGCATCAGATACGGTTACAGAGCGCTATGTTAAGTTAGATGAGTTTTCGAAAAGGTTGGTAGAAAAAAAGCAAAACTTTAAGCTTCGTTACGATAAATATTACGAATTATTTGGCACTTACGAATAAGTATGCAAAACATTTTTAATGTTCGCCTTATTTTTGCGCTTGTTGTTAGCACCATCTTAATTATGTCGCTATTTGTTGGTGTACGGTTTCATTTGTCACAATTGGAATTTGAGCGAACATTAGATGTTCAAGTGCAACAGACTGCTAGTAGAATCGCTTCTGCTGTTAAACCATCGATCTGGACGATTTATAGCAAATCGGTTGAGCGATCTTTTTCTGATGAATTTGCATCAGGAGTGTTAGATGCTGAATTACTAGGCGAGAATATCATTGCCATTGTTGTTTATAGCCAATTCGGTCATATATACATGGGAAAGAGTAAGGGACTTGATGGCACCTCTACTTCTTATAAATCTGCTGATCGAGAGCGGTTATTATCTCAAGCAGACATCATTAAATCTTATCCCATTCGTCTTGATGCTATGACATTAGGTAAAGTGGAGCTATTCATTGATACAGCTATATTTGAACGCAATCAGAGAGATGTCTTATTGCTTGAAGCATTACAAATAAGTATTGTTTCCATTTTCATTGTTCTAGTGCTTTTTTATGCTATAAAGCGGGTATTATTGGTACCTATGGCCCGACTTCAAGTGGCACGAAAAACGTTTGAAAGTATGAGTGAAGCTGTTGCTTTCACTCATGAAGATGGTCTTATTTATGACTCCAATCCTGCTTTTTGGCAGATTATTCAGCAAAATGAGACATCGTTGATTAAGAAAAGTATCAATGATTTTTTTCCTAATCAATTAGATGCCTTTATGTTGAGCTTATCAAAAGATAAGGCCAGTATTAGTTGGACTGGTGAAGTTGAATGTCATTATTTGCCAGACAAAATAATGCCAGTTCTATTAACGATTACTCAGATTGAGAGCACCGATCACAAGCAGGGCGGCAATGAGTATGTGTTTGTTTTCCAAGATATTTCAGATAGGAAGGAGGCTGAAGAAAGCTTAACTCAACTGGCATTCTTTGATGGCTTAACGGGATTGGCTAATCGCCAGTATTTTGAAAATGAACTTGAAATAAGTATTAAAATTGCGATAAGAGAATCTCAAAAAATCGGTTTAATATTTATAGATCTAGATAATTTCAAGCATATAAATGATAGCTTAGGTCATGATATTGGTGACAAGGTGTTAATAGAAAGTGCCAAGCGGTTAGAAAAAAATATTCGAGAAGCCGACTTTTTATCTCGAATTGGTGGCGATGAATTCACAATAATAGTGAGGAATATTATTGACTCTGATTGCCTTGCCAATTTAGCTAGAGATCTAATTAATGTCTTTAGTGAACCTGTTGTTATTGATGGCATAGACTGTAAAATCGGAGCTAGCTTAGGGTTATCAATTTTTCCTGATGATGCAAGCAGTAGACTAAAGCTAATAAAACATGCTGATATCGCTATGTATAATGCGAAAGACTTAGGAAAAGAAAGGTTTTCATTTTTCTCAGAAGAATTAAATGAAAAGGTTAAGTATAATTTTTCTTTAAGAAATAAAATTGAAGTAGCGATAAAAAATCAAGAGTTTAGACTTTATTTCCAACCGAAGGTTGATCTATTCGAAAATAAAATAGTATCTGCTGAAGGTTTGATTAGGTGGAAAACACTCAATGGAGAAGTTATACAGCCTGACGCCTTTATTCCTATTGCAGAAGAAAGCAGGCAAATTATTAGAATTGGGCGCTGGGTAATTGAAGAAGCTGTAGCCCAGTTAGAAAAATGGAGTGATACTCAATATAGTCAGCTTGCTCTTTCTATTAATTTATCTCCGATCCAATTATATGATGAAGACTTAATTTCTCATTTAAAGGCTGTGCTAGATAAACACAAAATTAACCCTAAACAATTAGAGATTGAAATTACCGAGTCAGCTATTTTTCATGATACGGAGAGTGCGGTAAAAATATTGAATGAGATTAAAAAGTTGGGAATGAAACTGTCTCTAGATGATTTTGGTACAGGGTATTCCTCACTCAGTTATTTACAAATATTGCCTGTCGATATCCTCAAAATAGACCGTTCGTTTATTGTTGGTGCTCATAGTGAAAATGTGAGTGGTAGAATCCTAAATACAATAATACAACTGGCGGGTTCATTAGAAATGGAAGTGGTAGCTGAAGGTATTGAAGATGAGCAGCATTTACAGCTGTTGAAATCTCAAGGTTGTCGATTAGGTCAGGGCTACTATTACTCTCCACCTGTTACGGTGGAGGAGTTTGAAAAACTAGAATTAATTTTCTTAAAACAATTCAGTTAGAATCTACTCTAACAGTCCAGAAATGAATTAGAAGTCTAATCTTGCTCGCGTTGTGAATGAGCATAACGAATAGCGGAGCGTACTTGATTAGGTGCTGTTCCTCCTAAATGGTCACGAGCAGCAACTGAGCCATCTAATGTTAATACTTCAAACACATCATCACTGATTTGGTCAGAGAAGGCTTGTAACTCTTCTAAGGTGAGCTCTGATAGGTCTTTATTGTGCTTAATACCGTAGGCGACGGACAAACCAACCACTTCATGAGCATCACGGAAAGCAACACCTTTACGAACAAGGTAGTCTGCTAAATCGGTCGCCGTTGCATAACCACGTAATGCTGCGTTTCGCATATTCTCTGGTTTAACTGTAATCGCGGCCATCATGTCGGCATAAACACGTAAAGAACCTAATAATGTATCGATCGTGTCGAAAAGAGGCTCCTTATCTTCTTGATTATCTTTGTTGTAAGCCAAAGGTTGGTTTTTCATCAAAGTTAATAAGTTGAACATATTACCGTAAACACGACTTGTTTTTCCTCGGATCAACTCAGGTACATCAGGGTTCTTTTTCTGAGGCATGATTGAGGATCCCGTGCAGAATGCATCACCTAAATCTACAAAATCAAACTGCGCTGAAGACCAGATAATAAGCTCTTCTGAGAAGCGGGATAAGTGCATCATCAATATAGATGCAAAGCTATTGAACTCGATTGCGAAATCACGATCACTTACTGCATCAAGTGAATTCAGACAGATGCGTTCAAAGCCTAATAACTTAGCCGTTAATTCACGATCAATTGGGAATGTTGTGCCCGCAAGTGCTGCCGCACCTAAAGGTAATGAATTAACCCGTTTTTCACAGTCTTCAAGACGTTCTGCATCACGCACCAACATTTCGTACCATGCCATCATATGATGACCAAAAGTAACGGGCTGTGCAGTTTGTAAGTGGGTGAAGCCTGGTAGAATAGTGTCGGCTTCACGCTCAGCAACCATCAGTAATGATTCTTGTAGTCTGAATAGTTCTGACTTGATAGGGTCTATCATATCGCGTAAGTAAAGCCTTACATCAGTGGCTACTTGGTCATTACGTGAGCGGCCAGTGTGCAGTTTTTTACCGACTTCCCCTATGAGTGCAATAAGGCGTGCTTCGATATTCATGTGCACATCTTCTTGAGCGATAGACCATTCAAATTCATCATTATCGATTTCAGTGCGAATCGTGTTCAAGCCCTCAATGATTTGTTCACATTCTTGTTCGCTTAATACGTCTACACTTGCCAACATTGTTGCATGAGCAATTGAGCCTTCAATGTCTTGTTGATACATGCGCTGATCAAATTGTACTGAAGCGGTAAACTCTTCAACAAATGCATTCGTTGGTTGCGTTAGCCGTGCGGAAGATAACTTTTTCTTAGGCGTCGTCATGTTTATATGTCTTGAATAGTCAAAAATAAGTAGGAATTATAACGTGGTTATTCGGCAATCATGCTAGAAATGATAGAATTAACACTATCATAGTGTAACGTGAATACATTACACACCTTCATATACATAATTATATAAAGATTAAAAATGACTAATCGCATCATAATCA
>NODE-789-length-11034-cov-3.74743_pt1 | contig 11034 bp, 11 predicted proteins | sample MGYA00139097_ERZ477577 | MGnify/ENA metagenome assembly ERZ477577 | reverse complement strand
AAAGGTTAACCTCATTTGTTCCCAACCCCTCCGATCATCCTGTTGTCTCGCTCTCTGAGGCAGCTGACTGTTGTCCCACCCTCTTTGTTCTTGCTGTCGACCTATATTATGTTCAGTGGATGCAACTCCTTCTTCTGGCGTTCGTGTGGAATTATTCTGTTCTTGCATCTCCGCTGCGGTAGTCTCCTTTGGCTGCGAAGTATCCTTTTCAGAACAAGACGTTGCAGCGACGCCACCATCGTTACGTTTGCCACCATTGACTGGATCAGTCAGTGGTGTCACGAGCGAGCGGCTATTTCCACTTGGAACGGATGCGGCTGTGTTTCTTCTCATTGGCTTGGGTGTTACGGTGTCAACTTCGTTACTCTCCTCCTCGTTTCCTTTCGTGCCAGCACTCCTCGAAGAATGATTATTGGTCCGACTTTCAACTTCATTCGCAGTAAATTTTCCCTCGCTCTGACTCGACCATAACGCCATCAGTCCCTCCCTAATCAAATCCGACATGGCCGCCTCTTCAGTGAACATCACCTCTCGTTTATCTGGCGATAGGTTGACGTCATACATGTCGTTCGGGAGTGTGAATGAAAGTATACAAGCGGGGCGTCGACGTCCCGACGAGGAGGTTGATGCACCAGTGGTGCCAGAAGAACCACCCTTTGTCTCCGCGGAGGGGTCAAATAACCGCCAGATATCACCAAGGACTCGCGATACCGACGGCAGATCGACGGGACGGCCGTTGATGCTAAAGAATTGCAAGTCTCTCGCATTGGTAGGGTGAGGTGAAGATGGAGCGTGGGAAATCAATCCCCGCAACACCCATTTGGCAGCATTGTTGCTGGAATTCTCATCATTGTATGTTGTTGACGTATCCGACTCCCCAGATGATTTCAATGCAGCCTTGGACAAATCAATCTCGATCCGAGTTAACCCAGCAAGGAATTTCGTACCCAGAACTGAACTGCATCGCGCCTCCAACGTCTTGCTGGATTCGCTCGTCGCGAGTCGAACCTCAGACTTGCTCGATTTACCTTTGGCTTTCGATTTATTGTTTGTTGTCGAGTGTACGTCTGTGAGGTTGAATTGTGTACCCAGGCATAGAATCGCATAACCCTGCATCATTTTCACTGGAATATGATCATGTTAGAAAAAATCTGTGTATTGTAATTAGGCAAGAGGGAAGCACTTTAATACTTACTAAGCTTCATCCTCTGTCCCTTGATCCTTTTGCATAAATCGACCCTCCTCACCGGCAGACTTTCGAATAATCCATTCACCGTCACGGTCGTGCCCACCTGTCGGGGCAAAGGCTGTATCGATTCTGTAATCAACCGACCCTCTGTATCAAAACTGAATTGCTCTCCCAATCCTCCATTGGTGTCATTGTCGTCTGCTGCGCGTGTGGAAACAACGAGCGATCTAGATAGGTTGGCGAGGCAGAAGAGAGCCTCTCCTCGAAATCCTAATGTGGGGGCGCAGGCTGTGTAGGAGCTGTTGTTGTCATTGGCATCACTAGGACCAGCGGAGATACTAGTATTTTGATATAAATCATCAAAACTGCGCAATTTACTAGTTGCGTGCTTCATTGCCATCAGGGGACGGGAGGATGGAGGGACGCCGCTGCCATTGTCTGATACTTCGATTGCCTCCAATCCTTGGTCGTATAGCTTCACTACGGTCAGAGGGGTAGGGGGTGGGGTGGTGGTTGATGGCAAAAATATATTAGATTGCCGTCAGAAAACATCTAGCAACAAATCATATGTTTTAAGAGAATGATGATTGCTCGCCCGAATGATTAAATGTCACAAGCTCGAGATGCGTGTATTTGCCTCCTTTTTCCACTCACCACATACCCTCTTGGCGCCCGCATCAATCGCATTGTCAACCAACTCTTTCACTGCGCTGCTTAGATCTATCACTGCCTGGCCCGCGACGATTCTCTGGACGGCCGATGGAGCGATGGGCTGGATGACGGGCGGAGGCGCCTCGTGGTGGTGATCTTCGGTATCGTCGTTCATGTCGGGTGGATGATTGATCTGTTTGTGCAGTTGACTACGAACCGGCGCCATGATTCAGATCATTTATTTCATGATAATATCTAGATAGCAGGATTTTGGAGGCAGCAAAGGAAGAGAATTTTGGGCTACTTTTGAACTGCAACTGCAAGACACTGCTCTCTCCAGCTCCAGGTGGACACGTCCTCTACCACTAGGTAGTCCTCTAGATCATGCTTGAGTGAGAGGTTCTCATTGATAAGCTTTGTCAAAGCTAATTTTAGTGTTTTTGTTGTATGTAAAGATGAGACACATGCAGAAGGTGCGTAAGAGAGACAACCAGACCACCTATAGGGAGCAACAGGAAGGCCTCTTGACTCATTCATGTATATATTCATCCATCCTCTATCGCACATAATACCTCCATCACGCATACCTTAGCAGCTCGTCGCGCTACGATCATGACAGAGGTTTGTAATCCAATGCTGTGGGTAGAAAAGGCACGAAATCAGAAACATTGGGTATTAGACAACTAATGTTTTGGTTTCCACTTCTTTTGCAACACTCACAGTATACTCTCCAACCTCAACACCGAGCTCCTTGGCGATCTGATTGACCAACGTGGAAAAGAAATGTATATTCTTTACATATATGTTGGCGTTCTGCATACGAACAATGCCCGTACACTTCAGCCTGCCGTCCTCCAAATAAAGGTGAAGTTCCCGACAGCATTTATTCTGACCCTGGTCTCTCCAATTTGCTGACTCACTTCCTTCGCTGTTAAAGGGTATGGGGATGACGGCACGCTTCGACAGAGGCTCCGTCCTCAAACAGTCTATGACATTGGCAATTTTGGCTTGCATCCCCTCTCGATAATCTCCTTGTTCGCCACCTCGCTCATTTAGCTGCCACCTTTCCTTCTCTTCCGCCGTGCATTCCCAACCCATATTCTTCTTCGTGTAATACTCTAATGCACCACGAGGAAACAGCTCGGTCTCTACCAACGATGCCTCGACGGAAAAGTCATCAATCACACCCACAAAATTCCTCACGACAAACTCGCCTCCAGGTTTGGTAATTTCTGTCGGTGGTCTAGAGTGTGAGGATGGGAGAAGGGCATGAGCAAGATACAAATAAGAGTGATTGCGCACCTCGCAGGTGTTGATACATCTCGTTTGCGGTGGCGTAACGAGGAAAGCCAGAGTTCAGATTCAGGCTTGGTGCACACTTGACGGCACCGGCACTGCCGTTACTACTACTAGCTTCTGCCATGATCAATTTACGAGGGTTGGGCTCTATTATGCCTTGCCTTGCGTACAACTACCAGTGCATTGTCATTGTCATGCGTGCATATGGCACAGATTTTCTTACCTTCAACATCCTATCGTCTAGGCCCTCCAACCACAAAAATCCAAAAACAGGAACAATGAGTCAGCAGTAGTAGGGGTGATGTTATCCGTCGGTACACAGCAAATACCAGATAATACTCTCCTCCTCTGTATCCACCCACCGCGATGAACTCTATACTCGCCACCGCTTCATTGCTTTTGGCAATATTATTCTTGACCAATAACATACATGCCTTTGCCCCAACAACATCATCAAATTCGCCACTCGCCCATCGATCAAAGCTGTCACTGTCTCCGAACGAATTTTCCTTCCTTATCTCCGATGCCGCTGATGCCATTGCTGGCGTTTCATCCGCCGCAGTTGATGCAGTGACATCTGCAGACACCACCGCTGTTAGTGATGTCGCCACATCGGCTGTTGAGGAAACTAAATCATTTCTGCCAACATCAACATACTCAAAGGCATCATATTATACGACGCTGGCACTGTACGCAGCATCGTTCCCCGGTTTGTGGAGTCAAATTAAAAGGAGTACAAAGGCCAAGGTCAAGAGGAAAACATATGTTAGGTGAGTAACAACACGATGATGTTGGAGGTAGGCTGAGCTCTGATGTATGTTTTGGCGGTTAAGGATGCAAAAGAGTTGGAATTTGTACAGGGGGGAGCGTCATATGATGAATCGATGCAAGCTTCTATCCTTTGTACACGGCAAAAGCAAGATGTCAGTTTTCATTTTCTGGCTTCTATTTCGTCATTAATCTGACCCGGTCATGTGATTTTGCAATTTATTTGAATACAACCCAATTTGCAGTCCGGGTGAGGCCGCCAAAGAAGGCAAAGAATTGAGGCAACAAGCTGGGGAAATCATGGCCTGTGAGTAATTAATATTGCTATTTCTCTGCGGGCATGAGGTAAAGCTATACTGACGCGGAAATCTCTCTCTCTCTTCGTTACCATCAACACAACAACAATTGCAGATATGAAGGCAAACAATTACGAGGTTGCTGAGGCAGGGGAGACTATTACCTTTCGTGGACTTGTTGCACGCAGCACATCCCAGGCATTCTTCCTTACATTTTGTACCGCGCTCGGTATGGCAAGTCTTGCGCTGGTCCTTCAGATTCAATTTCAGGATGTTGGTAAGAATTTAGTATCTCAGCATCATACTTTCTTAACATGCATCTGGACAACCATTCACGATCGACTCATTACCCTATCAACACCTTTTATAGATTTTAATTGGTTCTACCTAGTTCTTCTCTCTCCATATGCGGGCATTTACTACTGGCGATCGGGCGATCGTGTTGACGATATGAAAGTCAAACTTGCCACAAATGATGACGAAACGTTAAATGAGATTACAATTGAAGGAAATGATGAGGAGATCGAACGGATGTGGAGGACTTTGGAGTTGGAAGAAAAGGGAATGGTCAAGGTTGAGGGCATCTTGGGATGAAAGAGAAAACAGACGTTGCAGAACAGAGTGGCCTTAGTAGCTCTTGAAATGTGCACAGCAGAGAGCAGGTTCATCCCTCTGTGGTGCTAAGTAACTCCTGAAATACTAATTTAACACAATATGTTTTCACCGTCCTAGACAAGGTGATGAACCTATCATTGGTCACGCTGCAAACTTCACCTGTTGCTCGCCGCCCATTGATTGCCGTTGTTGTTGTTGAGGAGGACCGCTACTGGCGTAATATCCGATACTGCTTGGATTTGGATCTACTCGGAGAGGATAATGCTGCATCATTTCCGCCTGTTGATATTGTTCGCTGTATCGGTCTCCCATATCCAAATCTGACTCTATCGAGTCATTCATTAACATCGTGAAAGCCGGCGATTTGGCATTGTTGCCGTTGCTAATGTCACTATTGTATCCACCATTGTTGAGTTGTTGACCCATCGTCCTTTGAACTCCATTAATCGTAGTGCTGTTGTTCTGCTCCTCTAGCCGCTGCGTTGGCTGTTGCTGTTCCATGCCAGCATATCGATCCTGTTTTTCCTCCATGCTTTCAACGGATAGGTTGCTATTGAACCTTGGGATGATGATATTTGGCGTAGGAGAAGTTTCTTCAACGACAGCGGGGAGGAGGCTTTGATCCTGCCAAGTACCATGCTGGTAATGACCTTGAGAATCGCCGCCATATTGGCCACCCGCCGCCTGAGAGCTGAGAGGTACTGGGCCAACCTGAGTATTTTGATGGTGTTCTTGAGGAGAAGTGAAAGTGGGACTTGGCGGATTTGGATAGTGACCAACCTGGGGGCGATCCATTGTAGCGAAGACCAGTCCAGCAGCATTGGAATGCTGCGATTGCTGGTTATTGGTCACTTGACCACGATGTTTTTGGTGCGGCATACTCTTAATACTGCCAGCTGAGGACCGAGTTGTTGTTGCCGTTTTCGACGCCACCACAGTCTCGACGGTGTCCGAAACCATATCTCGCCAATTGGGATTATCAGCATTATTGGGCTTGACTGGCTGCCGTTGTTGGCGCTGCTGCTGAGGCTGCTTCTGCTGCTGAGGCTGCTGCTGCTGAGGCTGCTGAGGCTGTGTAGGAGTATTCAAGTCAGCAGTACTGGGTGTGAAATCCACCGCATCTTGCCCTTTCGGGATGTAGCATTGATTCGCTCCGGCCAGGCCATTCCCTAAGTTTTTGAACATGGTCTTCATCTTGGAGGAGACGCTCTCCATGCTGTTATTGTCTTCATTTCCAGAGAGAGTAGATTCCTTGGTACTCTTCGACCATACATTGTCTTCATTTCCAGAGAGAGTAGATTCCTTGGTACTCTTCGAGTTCTTGGTGTGGATGGTGTCTTCCTTTGTGGTCTGGGTCTCGAAGGTGGTACTCTTGCTGTGCTTACTTTTCGACGGCGAGGCCTGAGAACCCTGGAGTTTACCACCTTGTTGGTCGTCGTCGACCATTCCCCGCGCTACTGCATTCATCAGAGATGAGCCCTCGGAGTGTGAATTCGACTGTTCGGGGTTTAGATCATCAATGGAGTCAGCCCAGGAGACGGACTTGTTCGAATTGGTCGGAGAAGGTGCACGATCGCCACCAGCCTGTGATTTTGCAGCTGTCTTTTTGGACTTAAAGTAATACTCGCCATCGTCGTCTTCGGCGAAGACGCTGCTGCAAATGCTGTTGTCCTGGGTTGACCCGCCGACGCCGCCCGTGCAAAGCATACAAAGCCAATCCCCCCCTTCATCTTCATCTGCTGCCTTGTTCGAATGATTGGCAGCTTTGCTACCCCCAATGCTGCTACTGGCTCGGCTACTTTTCTCACCACGGCCGTGACGACCCTTGCCAGCATGGCTGCCATTACTCTTCTCGGTGTCAACAGGGAAGAGGACCTGGTCGACGGCGTTCATCACATTGTTCAAGCTCAACACGTCCATGATGTTTGGATCCTTAAGTAACGACCCACTGCCCAGTTCAGAAATAGCCTCGTCGTGGTTCATAAAGTAAATGGATGGCATATTCCAATCGTCTTTCCAGTCATCCTCATGTGAGAAGTAGTACGCGGAGCTCCCACCCGAGGAGTCCGTGGCAATGCTATATGACGAGGCGCAGGGCGAGGATCGGCCTGTCAGACGTGAGCCGGAACTGCGGTGGTGGTTGCTCGAAGAGGGGGAGATAAGGTTCCTGTGAACGGCGCCGTGCCTGGTGGTTGCAGTGGATCTGCTGGTAGTACGGGGGCTGATGAGGGGGGTGATCGTATCTCTCATGTCCTCGGGAGTTTCGCTGCGTGATTCCACCTCTTCGCGACTTTCGGGTAATGTCGCTTTAGCACGGACCTCATCCCTGGCTTTTTCGATCGCAGAGGTGGCGGCAGCAGCTGGCAATGGCTCGGCTTCTTCCAACTCCTCCTCCTCCTTAATCGTCTGACTCTTCTTCTTTTTCTTCTTCTTGCGACGCAGTTTGCTCAAAAGACCTCCCTTCGAGCTGGGTGCGAGCGGAGGACGGCCCACGCCAGGCACTGCGTTTTTGGGGGTGGTCGTCGCTGCTGCAACTTTGAAATCGCCGCTGCCTTTGCTGGCACTATCGTTAGCGCTGCCGTTCTTGGCCTGTTCCTCTTTGAGTATCCTACGTGCAACCTCCTTGGCGGCGGCGGCAGCCTCCGCCTGCGTCCCGCCTTGTCGGATGACCTCCTTAGCACGAGTAAGCGCCGCCTCTGTTGCCTTGGCGGTAGCATCGTTGGAAAATGCGGCAGGAGAGGCGTTTTTGACGCTAGTGTTCTTCACATGCTTGTTGGCCGACTTGGACGATTTGGCGGCGGCGGCCGAAGCGCTGTTGGCTTTAGACTTGAGGAGCTGCATGATGATGATTGGAAGAGCGCCTCTTGACTAGTAGCTCTTATGCCGTCGACTCTATGGTGGTGGTAGGTACCATGGCCACCATCAATGATACCCGTCTTTGTGTGAAAACTCGGCATGAAAGTGAATTCATAGTCGTTACAGAAAAGCTCCCGTCCGTTGCAAAAGCCCTAAAATTCCTATGTGGGGATACCTTTCTCTCCTCGCTCGCAAAAAGTTCAAGCTAATTATTCTCATTATTCTACGTCTAGCTGTCCTCTCTCACTAGAAGATGAGGAACCTTCCGATCTCTCCTATTGTTGGGATATTAGACGATAAGAGGTACCCTGTCAATTTTGGTGGTGGTTTGAGTTGTATTGATCTCTGGGGATTTTTTGCAAGTCGGTCAGGCATGGTTCGGTTGGCTCGGTTGGTCTGGAGATGTCGCGGCAGGACTGACCGTGCAAAAAGATCACAGCCTCCCATTCCCAATGCAACTGCCCAGATGTAATTATGCATACGAGCATGAGGTGAAGATGAAGGAGCGGAGGAAATGGCACTGAAGAAGCAAGCAGTGATACGAGACAAGGAAGCGTGGAAGACTGCGCCAATCTCAATGATACTACGGTAACCACCATCCAACCTTTCACTACACCCTTCAATGTTCCAAGACAAGGTCGTGTGAAAAAAGAAGTCTTGCTATTTCCTTCTTGGTCACTTCCACAATCCGCGCTGTGCAATCATTAATGCCGTAGCCAATCACCACACGAGACGGATCATTGGCATTTTCCAAGATGCTGCTTATCTAGAGAAAGACAAAATCAATTTATGAGACAGACAGGTTGGTACCAAAAACATTCCATCAACACCAACAACATTGGAGATGGTACTTACAAAGTGAACTTCAGGGCAATCGATGGTTTCATTGTGTTGTAAAAATGGACGGTCATGAGTCAGGATGGAGTGAGGGTTTGGCAATCCTTTATCTGACGAGTCTGCATAGCCGAAGCAAAAGTATCCAGAGATTGCTAATATATCAAATGGAGGACGAGGATCGAATGCATAAAATGATGATACGTAACTGGAAGCATGGACGAAATCCCTCTCGTTCGTTGGTTGTCGATTCTTTGCGAAATGCTGGGAGAGAGAACCAGGATGAGAGTGTGTCAGAAAGTGATGACTGACAGGAATAAGCATCACCATAGGCACTGCCAATTCTCACTGTGATTTTGTTGTGGCCTACTCCAACCAAGAGTGTATCTATTCCCTTCCATTTGTGGTGGTGTGTGTTGTATTTTTTAGCAATATCGTCCGACGGTAATGAAATACAACACGCTCCACCGTGAGTGAGGCTCTTATATGGATTTCTCTTTCCTGGGAACCAGAGCTCGTCGACCGTAAAAAAGCTAGGTGAAAGTAATCTGCTGGACTGGTATTCATCGACAATTTTGACCCTGCGTGATGTGATACTGTCCGTCCTGAAATTTCGGCGTGCTCTGGACCTGATCCATTTTTGACTCATTTGATTTTGTTCATATTCGTCAGGAATGATCTGCCTAACCCTGTGTTCGGGAGAAACCGTAATCTCTGCATAGATCTCCATACGATCCGGCCGCGAGAATAAGGCATAATTTTTGTCAAAGTTACTCCACCTTTCACCGGAGCCTTCCACCTGTCTGCCCCAAATTGAGTTGAATTGATGCAGTAGAGTCACTTCAAGTTGATCTCTGCCATATAGATTTTTGAGTTTGATAGGTCGCTCTCCATCTTTATCGACATCTGCTTCATCTTCCAAGCTTCCAAAACCTTTGGCGCTAAGCCGTAGTTTTGTTAACACCACCGTATCAGAGTTGATGTTCAAGTACAGCTCTCCATTCAACAAAAATAATCGATAATCAGAAAACGTCGGCTCACCCAACACCTTCCACCTCTTCAAATCCAATTGAACGTCTAGATCTATCACGACATCATATCCTGGTATAACCTGATATTTGTCGTCCAACAATGCAATGCCCAAGTGACATAAACTGTGCATGGTTTGCTTTATATTCTCTGGCAGTGCGTCCTCTACCTTTCTCGACATGCAACGGCCTGACGGCGTCACTCTGAGTGCTGCAACGTAAACTGCATTCAACGGAAGATATGACTTCATTTCCGTCGGTATTGTTGCCAGTGAAGGGTTGTATTCGAATAAGAATGAATTGCTAGTGTTACTTGGATCGGGATCTTTGTAGACTTGACGAATATATTCTTCAATATCATTGTATCGAGAGGGAGGTATTCGTAAATGATTGGGGATAGATTGCAGTAGGAGTCCATGAGCTGAAGAGTATCGTGGTGCAATTGCATCATATCTCCAGTATTTGAATTTGGGTGTCCAATCTTCCTCCTCATTGCCATCGCCACTTATATAAGGTTTGTAACACGCATCAGGATCACACACACTGCATTCTGGTCCACCACTCTTTCCCACAGACTGCATTGCCTCCAGTAATGTTGAATTGTTTTCATCCTTATGTTGTTGTATAATATCAAAGCACTTTCCTCTATAAGCGCGGTAGCACCCACCACAGACCGACGAGAGAATATAAGAGGGTTTCTTTTTGTAACTATGCCTAGTCGCTGGTGTTGTTGCTCTCGTAGATGTAGACTCCAACAATGAGTAATTATGCGGAGCATAACTCGCTTCGAGGTGAAGCATTAAATACCAATGGAGGGCGAGCACAATGAATATTGCAACGGCAATGACGCGGAGAAGAGAGGAGGAGGAGTACACCATTACATAGTTGCAACGAGTTGCATTTTACTTCTCTTTGGCCCGCCGGCCGCCGACGACAAGGTGGACCTACCGACCACATAAAAGACGAGCCAACGAACTAACACCAACCCATCAAAAGATTTTTTGGGGCTCATCATGGCCCCACCCGCGCAGCCCCGAAAACGTGAAACGCCAGAGACCACAAAGCGGTGATAGGCGCTAATCTTTGACCATGGCATTCACCTTCGGCACGCCCGCCCCTTCCACTGGCGGCGGTGCAACAACTCCGGCCCCTGCTCCACCCGCCGCAGCGGCTCCTGCCGCCACAATCACGACGGGCTTCAACCTTGGCGCTCCGACGGCGTCGACTGCGAGTAATAATGCGAGCGCAAATTCATCATCGACTGCGAGTCAAACAGCAGGAGCTGCTGTCGCCACCAACAACAATAACAACTCTGCGACATCGGACCAACCTAATAAATCCATCGTGACCATCCCCCCCTACCCGTCCGCATTCCCCCGTTCGGAGATCCAGCGTCGCGTCGAGGCGAGCGTCGGCAGGTGGAAACAACAGCAGCAATCTGACTGCGGGGGAGGATCGTCGTCGTTTGCCGCGAGGGAATTGATCCACCTCCTTAGCG